>Ga0209342_10000160_pt1 | contig 72138 bp, 50 predicted proteins | sample RifCSP16_2_FD_184023 | JGI IMG/M metagenome (GOLD analysis project Ga0209342, IMG submission 184023) | Soil microbial communities from Rifle, Colorado - Rifle CSP2_sed 16_2 (SPAdes) (version 2) | ecosystem: Environmental > Terrestrial > Deep subsurface > Rock core/Sediment | place: Rifle... | reverse complement strand
CCCAGGCGATTCATTCCGGTGTCGAGATACAGGTGCACCGGGACCGAACGGCCCAGACGCCGGGAGATCCGCGTCAATTGATCGCCGGCGTCGCGGGCGAACGGCGCCAGCCGCACGTCCCGGCGGGCCAGCTCGACGGCCTCGCTCTCGGACACGAGGCCCATCACCAGCACCGCCTTCTGCACTCCGGCGTCCTTGAGCCGGATCGCCTCGTCGGCCTTGACCACGGCGAGCCCGGCGATGGCGGGGAGGGGATCGAGCAGGGGGCCCACGGTCTCCAGCCCGAGCCCGTACGCGTTGTTCTTGACCACGGCGAGAATCGGCCGGCCTTCGACGAGCCGGGACACCTCCGCCACGTTGCGCCGCAGCGCCGCCGCATCAATCTCAAGCCACGGTTCGTATTCGCCGCGGTCCGTTACGGATGCCGGGCGCGGCGCTGCCAGCACCGGAAGGCGGCGGGTGAGCGCGGCGGCAGCGCTCGCCGCAGCGACGCCGAGCAGCCGGCGACGGGACCAGACGCTCATGACGACCTCCGAAGTCGATGATCGCTCCGCCAGTCTACGCTGGTATCCCGGCGCCGGCAAACATATCCTTCACCCCGTCATGAACCGCGCCGCCAAACTCGCGCCTCTCGACCGACTCCTCCCGGGAACCGACCCGGTAGACACGCTGCTTGGAGCCCTGGACGAGGTGCTGCGCCGGCAGGGGGTGGAATGAGCCGGCGTATGCGCGTGGCCGTTTTCGTCGTGACGGGAGCACTGCTTCTGGCGGCCCGGCCGTCTGACGGCGTGGGTCAGGTCGTGCGTGGCCAGGTGAAGGACCGTACCACGGGGAAGCCGGCCTTAGGCGTGGTCACCCTCATTGATACGGGCGGCGTATTGATCGGCCGCATCCCCACCGGGCCCCAAGGGCAGTACGCGTTGACCGCTCCTCGCGCGGGGGCCTATCTGCTCCAATTCGTCGGGCCTGGCTATGGCCCGTACGTCACCCGGGAGTTCACCCTGGCTTTCGGCGAGACGCGCGTCATGGGCCTTGAGGCGGTGCCGCTGCCGCCGATCGCCCTGGACACCGTGATCGTGGAGGGCCGACCGGTGCCGAGGCGCCTGGCTGGTTTCTTCGAACGGAAGTCGGGCGGGTTTGGGGAATTCCTGACGCGGGAGGAACTCGAGCGCTGGAATCCCAGCCAACCCACCGACGTCCTCCGCCGGATGCAGGCCGTCAATCTGGTGCCGACGGACCTGGGCTACCGGGTGGTGAGCCGGCGCGACCCCCGGTGCACTCCGGGGGTGTTTCTGGACGGCATCTACATGGGCACCGGGGCCGAGTTCGATTTCGACGCCGTGCTGACGGCGGAGCAGATTGAGGGGATCGAGGTGTACGGCGGCGCGGGACAGATCCCCGCCGAGTTCAACCGGGGAGACTGTGGGGCGGTGGTGATCTGGACCCGGGTGGTGGGGCCCGGGCAGGTGGGTGGACTGAGCCATTTCGATCTGGGCGCCGAAGCGGGCGGCTGGATGTCGTCTGAAGGGTTCCAGCAGGGCCGGGCGGGGGTGCGTGGATTGATTGGGCTCGGCGCGGTCGAAGTGTCTCCCGCGGTGCATGTGCTGGTGCCCAGCTTCCGCACCGGGAGCGCCGCCGAGCGCTCGGGAGTGGAGATTCAGCTGAGCGTGCGGGGCCGGCCGTTCGGCCGCGGCACGCCGTGGTATGGGGGGTTGGGTGTCACGTTCCTGGAGCTGAGGGCCCCGCGGTTCGTGATCAACGAGGAGCAGTACTTCCTGTTGCTGGCGGGGGCGTCCCTGCCGCGCGGCGCGGTGCGGCCCTTCGTTGAGGTGCAGGCCCTGAATCCGTTCGCGTTCAGCAACACCCGGTTCCAGGTGTTTGCGGGCGCCGTGGTCAGAGTGTACTGATCAGTAGACCCGCCGGTCGGACTTCGCCGCGAACTCCCGAAACAGCGCCAGGCACTCGTCTCGCAGGAAATCCGGCACGAGCTCAACGGGACTTCCGCCCTCGCGCTTCATCGTCTGGTTGGGGATGGGGAGCTCGGAGAAGCCAAGCGCCTGCGCATCCGTAATCCTGGCGCCGAAGACGATGGTGGAGATCTTGGCCCAGTGAATCGCGGAGAAGCACATAGGGCAGGGCTCGCAGGTCGAGTAGATCACACAGCCGGAGAGATCCACGGTGCCGAGGGCGCGGCAGGCGGCGCGGATCGCCCGGACCTCGGCGTGCGCCGTGGGGTCCGTGGCGTCCCACACGGCGTTATGCTCGGCGGCCGCAACCCGGCCATCACGGACGATGCAAGCCCCGAATGGAGTCTGACCTGCCGCGATCCCTTCGCGCGCCTTGGCGATGGCGCGGCGCATGAACTCCGCACTGGGCATGCTAGTAGGCTAGCGCAAAGGCCTCCCGCCGCCGGTCCGCACCGGCGCGCTTCTCGCCGGTCTCCGGGTCGATCAGGATGGCCTGCGCCCCACCGAACGTGGCGGTCCACCCGGTTCGTACGCTGACGCGATAGCCGCGTCCCTCCAGTGCTTGAACCACGGGCGCGGGAATCCGGTCTTCGATCGCCAGCGTGCCGCTTTCGAGTCTCCGCATTCGCGGCGCGTCGATCGCATCCTGCGGCGTGATCCCGAACAGCGCGATGTTGTGCAACACCTGAATCAGCGTGTGTGTTTGTCCGTCGCCGCCCGGCGTGCCCAGTGCCAGCCAGGGCTTCTTCCCATCCAGCACCAGCGTGGGGCAGAGCGTGTGATACGGCCGCTTGCCCGGCGCCAACGCATTGGGATGGCGTGGATCCAGCGAGAACAACGAGCCGCGGTTGTGCAGCACGACCCCGGTACCCGGCACCACGATGCCGGAGCCGAACGAGGCGAACAGGCTCTGGATCATCGAGACGACGTTGCCCTGGGCGTCCACGGCAATGATGTAGACCGTGTTCGGTTGGTCGGCTCGGTCGGTCCCAGGCGCGGACGGTGCCGGGCCTCCTGGATCGATCGTCCTGGCCAGCCGGGCGAGGCGCGCGGTATCGAGCAGCTGGGCGACGGTGGCCCGCATGGCGCGCGGGTCCGCCACGCTGGTGTCCCGGTCGTGCACCGCGATACGAATGGCCTCGGCCAGCGTGTGGAGATAATCCGCCGAGTTGTGCCCCATGCCTGGCAGGTCGAAATCCCGCAGCAACGTGAGCTCCTCCAACAACGTGACGCCCTGCGTGTTGGGCGGCATCGCGAGCACCGTGAGCCCCCGGTACTCGGCGGAGATCGGCTCCACCCACTCCGGACGATAACTCGCCAGGTCCTGGGGCTCGAGGAATCCACCCAGCGCCTTGACGTAGCTCGCCGTTTGCCGGCCCGTCTCGCCCAGGTACGCTTCGTCCGGGCCGTTCCGCTGAATGCGGGCGAGCGTGGCAGCTAGCTCTGGCTGGCGGAGCACCGAACCGGCACTCGGCGGTTCGCCACCCGGCAGATAGACACGGGCCGCCACAGAATCCGCCGCCAGCTTTTGTTGCTCTTCCGCGATGTCCTCGGCCAAGCGTTCAGAAACCGGCAAGCCTCGGTTGGCCAGGTCAACCGCGGGCTGCAAGGCTTCTTGCCACGAGATGGTGCCAAAGCGACGGAGCGCCTCGGCCCAACCGCGGACCGCCCCCGGCACCGACACGCTCATGGGTCCGGTGCCCGGCATCTCGGTGCGCCTGGGATCCTGGGCTTTCACGCGTTCGATGGACGCCCGGCTGCCAGCCGGGCCGGAGGCGTTGAGCCCGTGGACGGTGCCAGCCTTGGAGTCGTAGTACAGCAGGAACATGTCGCCGCCCACACCGTTCATGTGCGGGCGGGCCACGGCCAGCACGCCGGCCATGGTGATGCCGGCGTCCATGGCGTTCCCGCCGCGCTGTAACACGGCCAAGCCTGCCTGCGCCGCGAGCGGATGGTCCGCGGTCACGGCCCCGTTGGCGCCGCGGGCGTCGCGACCAGGCTCCGGCAGGCGAGATGCATCCGCGCAGGCCGCGAGCATTAGGAGAGACCAGGCAATGCTGTGAGGACGCATGGGTTCTCGCACATGGTTGTCGGTTATCGGTTGTCGGTTCTCGGCTGGGGCCTTCTATGTGCTCGTTTGCCTCGGTTGAACACCGACAACCGATGACCGAGAACCGACAACCGCAGTTCTCATCGCGCCGACCACACGTTGTTGTCCCGGTTCACGTCCGGGAAGGCACGCTCGGCATCGAGCTCCACCCGCGTGACTGCCTGGCCCCGGGCCAGCCGGACCTCCGCGGAGCGCGCGCCCCTGAGCCACTCCTCCACCGGGACCTCTCGGCGCACGACGTCGCCGTTGGCCAGCGTGATCGTGAGCCGCGCCGGCATGGGAACCCACCCAACGTCTTCCACCACGATGCGGGTGCCGTCGTTATCGGTGGTCACCGACGCAACGGCCTGATCCAGAGTCCAGGTCTCGTAGTACCAGCTGCGCCAGTACCAGTCGAGGTTGCGGCCGGTCACGTGGTTGAACGTGTTGAAGAAGTCCCAGGGCTTGGGATGCCTGAACACCCACCGGCGGAAGTAGGCGTGGTACGCCCGCAGGAACAGGCTGTCACCCAGCAGGCCGCGCAGCGCCACCAACACCGTGGCGGGCTTGGAGTACGACGTGTTGCCGTTCTGCCCCGGGTAGAGATAGTCGGTCCAGCGCATCATCTCGCTCTCGAATCCCGATTTCGCGGCCGCGATGTAGCTGTTCTGATCGCCCCGGTCCGCGATCCGTCCCGGAAAGAACTCACTGCTGGCGTGGTTCTCGTTGAACGTGGTGGTCCCCTCGTCCATCCAGCCATAGCGCCGCTCGTCGGTACCGACCATCATCGGCACCCACATGTGGGCCAGCTCGTGCGAGACGACGTAGTACAGCGCGCTGTCGCTCCGGCCCCGGTAGTCCCCGATCAGCGTCATCATGGGGAACTCCATCCCGCCGCCGATGATCCCGGCGCCCTCGACGGCGCTCATGTGGGACCAGGCGTACGGCAGCGCGGTGTAGCGGGAGTGGTGGCTGATGGCGTGCTGCACGTAGCGCGCGGCGCCCTTCCAGAGCGCAGCCGGCGCGCGGTAGAGCGCTTCCGCCCGCGCGTGGTCGGTGATGCCGTCGCCGTCCCGATCGCCCACCGGCGTCCGTGCGGCGTCCCAGAGGGAGGCGTTGGTGGCGGAGAAGGCCACGTCGCGCACCCCCTGCGCGCGATAGCGCCAGGTCAGCCGCCCCGTGGGGCTGGTGCGCGTCGCTTTGCCGGGGCCCAGGTCTCCGGGCCCAAGGATCGAGATCACCTGGTCGCTCTGTTCGGCGTCTCGCAGGCGGGCGGCGACGGCGTCCGGCAACACCTCCGCCGGATTCTGCAGCTCGCCGGTCCCCAGGACGACCCATCCCTCGGGGACGTCCACCGTGAAGTCGTAATCGCCGTAGCCGTCGTAGAACTCCGCGGAGCTGAGGTAGGGATCCGCCTGCCAGCCCACCACGTCGTCGTACACCGCCACGCGCGGATACCAGTAGGCGATGAAGAACAGGTTGTCGCCGTTCCACCCCATCCGCCCGGCGCTTTGCTGCGGGACTTGGAATCTCCAGGCGATCTCCAGGAGGATCGAGTCCTTGGGCGCCACCGGTCGAGCCGGAGTGAGCCGCATGACCGTGCCGTCCACGCGGTAGCCGGGCCGTCCCGGCGGTGCCGCTGCCAACGACTGTCCATTGGCGGCGACCGACTCCAGCTGCACGCCCCCGGTGACTTCTGCCGGCTCGTTCCGCGGCACGCCCGGCGCGTGGAGGTTCTGATAGAGGTGGAGGTAAAGGAAGCCCAGCGTGTCGGGTGAGCGGTTGTAGTACACCACGCGCTGGTTGCCGGACAGTCGCTTCGCGTCCGGAGTCAGCGTCGCCCGGATCTCGTAGCGGGTCCACTGCTGCCAGTAGTTGGGCCCGGGCTCGCCGGTCTGGGAGCGGGTGCCCTTGGCCAGCGCGCGCTGGAACTCGAGGGGAGGCACCACAGGGTAGGGAAGCGGCCGCTGCGCCACCAGGGGCGCGCCGCTCAACAGAGTGCCGAGCACCAGGACCGCCGTTCGCATCCGTGAGCCTCCGGGGATCGCGATGAGTGGTTGCAGGGTACGGACCGCGACCGGCATCCGCAAGCGCAGGCGGTTTGCCAGGACGCGATGCGCCTGCCATCTTAGATGTGTGAAGCGCCCTTCTGGGAGTCTTCTGGCGTGCGGCGTGGTGCTGACCCTCGCGGTATCGGCGTGCGCCGCGGCTTCACAGGGCCCGGCGCGCGGCGACCGGAACGTCATCACGCGCGCCGAGCTGGAAGCGCAACCAGTTTCCGACGCCTACGAGGCGGTGGCGCGGCTGCGCCCGTCCTGGCTCAGGCGTCCGCTCGCCCCAACCATGCAGGCGGGTGGCAACCCGGTAATGGTGTACGTGGATCGGCAGCAGTTCGGGACCTCAGAGAGCCTGCGCGGCTTGACCACCGAGCACATCGAGAGAATAGAGTTCGTGTCGGCGCGGGACGCGACGACTCGTTACGGCACCGGCCACCCCAGCGGGGTCATCGAGGTCACGACCAGAAGGCGCTGACGGGGAGCCGGACGCTCAGCCCGCGCGCCCCTTGGCAACCTGCCGCTCCGCGCCTTCCTCGAAGAACTTCTTGTTCTTCTCGATGTACGCCTTGAACTGGTCCGGCGTGTCTTCCTCGGCAAAGATGGCCGTCACCGGGCACTCGGGCTCGCAGGCGCCGCAGTCAATGCACTCGTCGGGATGGATGTAGAGCTGGTCCTCGCCCTCGTAAATGCAATCCACCGGGCACACGTCCACGCAGCCCCGGTCCTTCACCCCAATGCATGGCTCGGCGATGATGTAGGTCATGGCGTTTCCCCGGCCGGAATGTTGCTAGGTCCAAAAGCAGTGTCAAGGCGCGGCGTTGCCTGGGGAAACGGCCCTGCGCATCTTGTTCGCCATGCGCATTGCGTCGCTGCTCGCCAGCGCCACCGAGATGGTGTGCGCGCTGGGGCTCCAGGATCGGCTCGTCGCGATCTCGCACGAATGTGACTACCCGCCTGAGGCGCTTGACCGGCCGCGGGTGAGCCGGCCCCGCTTCGATCCCGCGGGGTTGCCCAGTGGCGCGATTGACGTCGCCGTGCGGGAGGCCATGACCCGACACGGCGCGGTGTACCAGCTGGACGAGGCGCGGTTGCGCGCCTCGCGGCCGGACCTGATCCTCACCCAATCCGTCTGTGAGGTCTGCGCCGTCCCCACCACCCTGGCGGAGCAGGCGGCCCGCGTCCTGGGCGAGGGGGTGCGCGTGCTCTCGCTGGATGCCCACACGGTGGCAGACATCTTCGCGGCCATTCGCGTCGTGGCCACGGTGGCCGGCGTCTCCGAGCGCGCCGAGCGGCTGGTAGCGTCGTTCGAGGAGCGTCTGGCCGGTGTGCGCCGGGCCGGTGACCACGCCGAGCGGCCCGGCGTCCTCGCGATCGAGTGGCTGGACCCCCCGTTCGTGCCGGGCCACTGGGTGCCTGAGATGATCGAATTGGCAGGTGGCCGGTGCGTGGCCGGCACCCCCGGACGGCCGTCGCGACAGGTCTCGTGGGACGAACTCGCCTTGCTCGATCCGGACGTGCTCATCGTGATGCCGTGCGGCTTTGGGCTGGCGCGCTCCCGCGAGGAGGCGGAAGCGCACGCCGCCGAGTTGGCACGCGTGGCCCCGCGGGCGATCAAGGGGGCCCAAGCCTTCGTGGTGGACGGCTCGTCCTACTTCAACCGCTCGGGGCCGCGGGTGGTGGATGGCATTGAGATCCTCGCAGCACTCCTGCACCCTGACCGGACGGCCACGGTGGATCTGGCTGGGCGTGCGGAAGCGTTTTCAGTTGTCGGTTCTCGGTTGTCCGTCAAGAGTTCCACGAGCCGAGAACCGAGAACCGATAACCGATAACCGACAACCGAAGACTGATAACGGAGAACCACGCCATGCAACTCCCCTCCATGCGGTACGATCCCGGCTTCGTGCAGCCCATGCGCGAGGAGCTTACCCGCCTTGGCTTTCTGGAGCTCAAGACGCCGGACCAGGTGGACGCATCGGTCCGCGAAGGGAACGGCACGCTCCTGCTGGTGGTCAACTCGGTGTGCGGCTGCGCCGCGGGCCGTGCCCGGCCCGGCGTGGCGCTGGCATTGCAGCACGACCGGCGCCCCGATCACCTCGCTACCGTGTTCGCCGGCATGGAGCTGGAGGCGACCGACCGCGCGCGGGGCTACTTCGCCCCCTACCCGCCGTCCTCGCCCCAGATCGCGTTGTTCAAGGAGGGCCGCCTCGTGTTCATGCTCGAGCGAAAGGACATCGAGCGGCGCCCGCCCGAAGAGATCGCGCGCGATCTCGTGGGGGCGTTCGACGTGCACTGCGCGTGATCCTGCTGGATCCCGAGGCGCGCCCCGTCATCGCGCACCGAGGAGCGAGCGGTCAGTATCCCGAGAACACGCTGCTGGCCTTCGCCATGGGTCTGGAGCAAGGAGCGGACGCGCTCGAGCTGGACGTGCGGGTCACGGCGGACGGCGTGCCGATCGTCCTGCACGACCCGACCCTGGAGCGGACCACGAACGGCGCGGGCGCGGTGGCGCGGCTCCGGTTGACCGACGTGCGCCGGGCGGACGCCGGAGGCGGAGAACGCGTCCCCACGCTGGCCGAGGTGCTGCAGCGGTTTCCCGCGACGCCGCTCCTGGTGGAGATCAAGGAGACCGGCGCGGCGCGGGCGACGCTGGCCGTGCTGCGGGACCACCGCGCGGAGCGCCGGGTGCTGGTGGGCGCGTTTCAGTGGGCCGCACTGGCCCCATTTCGGGGAAGCGAGTTCGCGCGGGCGCCGGTCCGGGTGGAAGTCGCCCTCTTCTGGGCCGGATCGCGGCTGGGCCTCAGCTGGGGAAGCCGCTGGTGCCGGGCCTTGAGCGTGCCGGAGCACTCGGGTCGGCTGCGCGTGGTGGACCGCCGGTTTCTCACGGCCGCCCGGCGCGCACGCGTTCCGGTCCACGTCTGGACGGTGGACGACCCCTCCCAGGCCACCCGGCTGCGGGCGCTCGGCGTCTGTGGTATCATCACCAACTATCCTGAGCGGATGCGAGGCCTGGCGCCCTCCTGATCCGGCCGCGCACGCTCCTCATCGTCTGGCCCTCGGGTGCCCTGGAGCGGGTTTACCGAATCATCTATCGGGGCGTGGAAGGTAAGGACGCTGCCGCGCGAGTCGGTTATCAGTGATCGGTTGTCGGTTCCTGGTCGCCCGTGAACTGACAACCGTGAACCGACCACTAGTCTTTCATCATCTCTCTAAACGGCCCTTCCAGCTCCTCCAGCGCCCGCTCCAACTCGGGCCGCTCATTGCCGAAGCCCAGGCGCAGGTGGTGTGGCAGGCCGAAGTGCTCGCCAGGCACCAGCAGGATGCTGTGCCGTGCCCGGATGCGCTCCACCAGATCCACCGCGTCCGAGGTGTGCCGGTAGCGGACGAAGCAGATCGCGCCCGCCTCGGGATCGCGCCACTCGAAGAGGCCCCCGAATCGTCTGAGCCAGGCGTTCATCACGGGGTAGTTCTGGTTGAGAATCCCCCGAGTGCGGGCCAGGATCTTCTCCCGAACGCGCAGCGCCTCCCGGCCCAGGAAATCGCTCATGGGCGTGGGCCCGATCACCGTGTAGTCGTGCCGGCGCCAGAGGCGCTCGATCATGTCGCCGGGGCCCACGATCCACCCCAGTCTCAGGCCGGGGAGTCCGTAGGCCTTAGACAGGCCGTTGCTCACCAATACCCGGGCGTAGCTCCCCCAGAAGGACGGCGTGGTTTGGCCGTTTCGTTCGGCGCCCTGGTAGACCTCGTCGGCCAGGATCCAGGCGCCAGCCGCGCGGGCGCACTCCACGATGAGCGCTCTGCCTTCGCGCGAGAGGATACGCCCGGTGGGGTTGTTGGGGTTGGTGACCACGACCAGCTTGGTCCCCGGCGCAATCGCCCGCCGGATCTCTTCGGGGTCGGGCTCCCAGTTACGCTCGGCGTGGAGCGCGAACGTCGCGACCCGGGCCCCGAAGTTCTGAGCCAGTCCCCAGGTCTGCATGTAGGTCGGGACCTGAATGACCACCCGATCGCCAGGTTCGATCAAGGCCCAGCAGGCGACGAAGTTGGCCTCCGCCGACCCCACCGTCACCAGCACCTGGTCCTGGGCGGCTCCCGCGTAGAGTGCGGAGATCGCGACGCGCAACTCGTCGGTACCGTTGGATTGGCTGTATCCCAGGGGAAGTCGCGCCAAGGCACGGGCGTCGCCGCCGGACAGCGCGAGCAGCTCCTCGATCGAGAGCGGATGCACCCCGCTCTCCGACAAGTTGACCCGGACGCGGGTTTCCCACGCGCTCTGCCAGCGCTCCAACTCGAAGGGGACGAAGGTCACGGGGGGAACGTTACCCGTTATCCGTTGTCCGTGGTGCCCGGACCTTGCTTCACGGATGACGGACAACGGAAAGCGGACAACGGTTAACTCATCCCGGCACGCGGGACCAGATGGCGATCACGCCGCACATCGAGGTCCCCGTGTTGAATTGCGGCGGGATGCTGGACGAGCCCCGGTAGACCTCGATGCCCTCGATCTGGTCCGGCGTCATTTCGTCCAGGTCGCCCAAGAAGGGGATGCCGTCCAGGAAGTACTGGATGGGGCAGGGGCCCATGATCCGGCGCGTCTCGTTGAACGTCGTCACCCGGCAGCTGCCGAAGTCGCAGTCCACCCGGAGCCCAGGCACCCGGCGGAGCAGGTCGCTCAGCACGCGCGGCTGCCGCTCTTCGATGTCCTTGCGCGTGACAAAATAGCCGCCATGGCCCGCCGCTTTGCGGCTGTTGAACTCGTGCATCTTCGCGGCCGGCTGGGTTTCCCTCCCCTCGATCACCACCTCGGGCAGCGCCACGGTGCGGGTATCCACCCGCACGGCCAGCTCGGTCGTCTGGTCCGGCTCCAGGGTCAGGTTGTGGACGATCGGGGCGCGGTTGGGGTGGCGGAATTCGAGGACGTACGGGCCCGGCTTGAGGCCGTCCAGCCGAAACGCGCCGTCCTGGTTGGTAATGGCCCACCGCCGCGAACCGCGGATCAGCACCTGGACGCCCATTAACGGCTCGCCGGTCTGCGCGGCGGTCACGATACCGATGACGACGGCCGTTGCCGCCTGCGGCTGACCTTGCTGATCCTGGGCCGTCGCCGGGCTCTGGGTCGAGAGGGAAAACGCGAGTACCAACGCACCCGTGACGCGGGGGAGGGTCATTACGGTACCAAGCACCAAGCCGGTCTCCACCTGGGGGAGGGCCCCACCACCTTTTCTATAATAAGCCTCGTACCCGCAAGAGCAACCACAGGTTCGCCAGGGCGACACCCGCCTGGCGGTGGTCCCTCCTACTCAGGTGCGCCCCGGGGCTCAACGCACCGGGGCCTAATGCGTAGTACCGTTTAGACTTGCGTTGGCTAGTTTACAGCGGCGCCCTGCCTTTTTCCCACGAACTCGAGATGGTGGCTTTGGCGGTGATGCAGTGATCCCCCCAAGGGTTGAACGGAAGCGGCTGCACGTAGGGATTGGACTCTACGCTGGCCTGGCCGCGCTTGCCTTCGGCGCCCCCGTGGCCGCCCAGGAGGAGGCGCGCGCGGTTCGCTCCCAGGGTGCGCCGCCGGTGATCGACGGACGGCTGGAGGAAGGGGCGTGGGCCGGGGCGCCACCGCTCACCCAGCTCACCCAGCGCGAGCCGGTGGAAGGATCGGCCCCCAGCGAGTCTAGCCAAGTCCGTTTCGTGTACTCGGATGAGGCGCTGTACGTGGGATTCCGCGGCTTCGACCGCCAGCCCCATCGGATCATGGGCCGCCTGGTCCGACGAGATCAGCGGATCATCTCCGATTACTTCAACGTGTTCATTGACTCGTACTACGACCGGCGCAGCGCCTTCGAGTTCAGCTTCAACCCCTCCGGCGCGCGGAGAGATGTGTTCATCTACGACGACGGAGGTGGCCGCGACGAGTCATGGGATCCGGTGTACGACTGGGCCACGCGGGTAGATTCGCTGGGGTGGGTCGTCGAGCTACGCATTCCGTTTTCCCAGCTCCGTTATCCTCCCAGAGACTCATTGGTCTTTGGGCTTCGCGTGCGGCGGTCCATCGTGCGCAACCGCGAGGAAAGTAGTTGGCCCTTCTTTCCCCGCGATCAGGTGGGCGAGGTCTCCCATTTTGGCCGGCTGGTCGGTCTGGTGGGCCTGCCGCGGCCCCGCCGGTTGGAGTTGCTGCCCTACACGGCGGGCAGTGCGAGCTTCGAGCCTGCCGAGAACGGCAACCCGTTTGCCACCGGCCGGCGGCAGACATTGCGCGGCGGGACCGATCTCAAGTTCGGAGTCACCAGCGGGCTCACGCTCGACCTCACCGCCAACCCCGACTTCGGGCAGGTGGAGGCGGACCCCGCGGTCGTGAATCTGACGGCGTTCGAGTCGTTCTTCCCCGAGAAGCGGCCGTTTTTCGTGGAAGGCGGCAACCTGTTCCGTTTTGGACTGGGTGCGCCGGGAGTGGCGCGTGGCATGGAGATGGGCGGTGGGGGCGGCGGGGGTGGCGGGGGCGGCGAGTTCGGCGGTGGCGGAGAGGGGCTGGTGTACACCCGACGTATTGGCCGGAGTCCGCAGATCCGGGCCGACGTCGGGGACGGGGGGTACGTGGATCGGGTTCAGCAGACGGCGATTCTGGGGGCGGGGAAGGTCACCGGACAGCTGCCAGGGGGGTGGGGGCTGGGGCTGATGCAGGCAGTGACCGCGCGCGAGGAAGCCTTGACGGTGGATTCCGTCGGTCTGCGGGGCGTCGCTCCCGTCGAGCCGCTCACCGGCTACTCGGTCCTGCGGCTCCAGCGGAATGCGAGGGGAGGCCGCCTTGCCTTCGGCGTGATCGCGACGTCCGTGGTGCGCCACCTGGACGGCCCGACCCAGCGTCCCATGGTGCAGCCCTGTTTCGATGGCGCACTGGTCGCGCGGCAGTGCATCGCCGGGTTCACCGTGGACTCGGGCACGCCCGCGTTTCAGGCGTTGCGGGCCCGGGCGTTCACCGGTGGAACCGATCTTCGTTGGCGCCTCGGCCGAGACCGCTTTGACCTGGTCGCGGGAGTGATGGGGTCGCGGGTCGAGGGTTCGGCCGAGGCGATCACGGCGACGCAGCGCAACTCGGCTCACTACTTCCAGCGCCCGGACCAGACCTACGCCGTGCTGGACTCCTCCCGGACGTCGCTCGAGGGATTCGCCGGCTACGCCCGCGCCGCCAAGGCCCTGGGTTTTTGGACCTGGGAGCTGCGCTACGCCACGCGTAGCCCGGGCTTCGAGGCGAACGACATGGGCTTCATGCGCCGCGCGGATGAACATGCGTTCCGCGGAGAAACCAACCTGCGCTGGCTCCGGCCGGGCCGGGTGTTCCGGCGCTTCGAGCTGGAGACCAGCGGCCAGGTATCCTACACCTATGGCTGGGAACGCGGCGAGACCCAGGTGTCCGGTCGCCTGAACACCGAGTTCGCCAATTACTGGGGGCTCAACCTCAACGGCGAGCGCAGCGTCGCGAGCTTGGCAACCAACCTCCTCCGGGGTGGGCCGGCGTTTCGGGAGCCCGGGTCGTGGCGTCTGGGCGGAAACCTCCGGTCCGACTTCCGCCGCTCGATCTGGGGAAACCTTGGCGGGTCGTATCAAGTCGAGGACGTCACGGGGGTGACCCGCGCCAGCGTCCAGGGCGGTTTGCGGTTCCGACCTCCCGGGTCGATCTCGGTGAGCCTGGAGGGCCGGGTCTCACGCGATGCCGACGATCGACAGTTCGTCGCCCGCGAGGAAGTGGCCGACTCGGTGTACCGCGTGTTCAGCCGGGTGGACCGGCGGGAAGCGTCGCTGACGTTCCGGGTGGACCTGGCGCTCACGCCACGCCTGTCGCTCGAGCTGTACGCTCAGCCGTTCGTGTCGGCGGGCCAGTACTCGGCGTTGCGCCTGGTGGCTGACCCGAAGGCCGCTGCCTACGCCGGCCGCTTTGACCCTCTCGAGACGGACCGGTTGACGCGGCCCGGCGGGGGCAGCGACGTCACCGTGGACCTGGATCGGGACGGGGCCAGCGACTTCGATTTCCCGGATCCCGATTTCCGCGTGGTTGCGCTCCGCACCAACTCGGTGCTGCGCTGGGAGTTCCTGCCGGGCTCGACCCTGTTCCTGGTGTGGCAGCAGAACCGTGAGGACCGCGCGTCCATCGGGACGGTGGACTTCGGGCGCGGGTTCCTGGACACGTTCACGGCCCAGGGGACCAATGTCTTTGCGCTCAAAGTCGCCTACTGGGTGGGACTGTGAGAGTGTCCAATGTCCGGCGGCTGATGTTGGTGGTCGACCCGGCGCGGTGCGGCGACGACCAGCGACGGGTAACCAACGCGTAAGGGGTGAGGGGTAAGGGGTACCCCTCACCCCTTACGCCGTTGTCTTACCGCGTTTCAGAGCCTTCTGGAACTGCGTCACCGTTCTCGTGTTTACCACCTGCTGCTTGGTCAGTCCCGCCCGTCTCGCAATGCTCACCGCGTAGCGCATGGCGTCCAGGTGGGAGACCGCGTGGGCGTCCGTCGAGCAGACGAACCGCGCGCCCCGCGCCGCGGCCGCGGCCGCCAGATGATCCGGTAGGTCCATCCGTTCGGGGCTCCCGTTGAGCTCGAGCAGGCACCCGGACTCCACGCAGGCCACGACCAGCTCGTCGAAGTCGAGGGGGTAGGGATCGCGGCGGCCCAGGAGTTGTCCGGTCGGGTGCCCGATGGCGTCCACCTGGGGGTGCCGCGCCGCGGCCACCAGCCGCCGCGTGTTGTCGGCTTCGCGCTTGCTGGCGCCGTAGTGCAGTGAGGCGACCACGTAGTCGGCCTCGGCCAGCACGTCGTCCGGCAGGTCCAACTCGCCATCATCCAGGATGTCCAGCTCGATGCTCTTGAGGACCGTGAAGCCCCGAAGGCGCGCGTTCAGCTCGTCAATCCGGGCCCACTGCTCCCGGAGCCGCTGCTGGTCCAGCCCCAGCGCCATGGTGACGCGCTTAGAGTGATCCGTGATGGCGAGATACGTGTAACCCAGCTTCCGCGCACCGTCCACCATCTCCTCGAGGGACGCCTTGCCATCGGTCGCGTTGGTGTGGGCGTGCAGCTCGCCCCGGATGTCGTCCAGGGTCACGAGGTCCGGAAGCGCATGGCGAGCAGCCAGCTCGATCTCGCCGCGCGCCTCGCGCAACTCCGGCGGTATCCAGTCAAGGTCGAGCATGGCGTAGACCTCGGCTTCGGTGACGCCGGCCACCCGCCGCTCGCCGCGGAAGAGGCCGTACTCGCTGAGCTTCAGGTCCCTGGCCTGAGCAATCTTCCTGAGTTCGATATTGTGTTGCTTGGAGCCGGTGAAGTACATGAGGGCGGCGCCGTACTCGTCGGGGCTAACGACCCGGAGATCCACCTGCGGTCCACCTCGGAGCCGCACCGACGCTCTGGTCTCGCCCTGCGCCACGACGTCCTGCACCTCCGGGTACTGCACCAGCCGTTTCACCGCATCAGCTGCGTCATCTGCGTCGTCTGCTGCCACCAGGATGTCCAGGTCTCCCACGGTCTCCCGGCGGCGCCGGAAGCTCCCGGCGGCCTCCAGGGCGGGGAAGCACCGGCCGGCGCCGAGGTGCCGGAGCAGCGCCGTCGCCCACTGCTCCGCGTCGGCCAGCAGAAAGCGCCGCTCGGCAGTGGCGCCGGCTTTCGCCAGCTGTTCCTGGAGCTTCTCCACCGATCGCTGGCCGAACCCTCGGAGCTGGGCCAGCCGGCCCTGCGCGATGGCCTCCCGGAGGTCGTCCGGGGAGGCGATGCGCAGCTCGTCGTAGAGCTGCCTGACTCGCTTGGGGCCCAGGCCTTGGATCCGGAGCAGCTCCAGCAGTCCCGGCGGGAATCTCGCCCGGATCTCGCGGTGGTCGGCGAAATCGCCGGTGTCGAGGATCTCGCGGATCTTTCCGGCGAGGTCCTTCCCGATGCCCGGCAGCTGGGTGAGCTGCTTGGGGTCGGTCTCGACCAACTCCCGCAGCGGGCTGCCGGCGTCCCGAATCACCCGGGCGGCGTTGCGATACGCGCGGACGCGGAACACCAGCGCGCCGTCCAGCTCGAGCAGGTCGGCCATTTCGTCGAACAGGGCGGCGACGGCGGGGTTTTCCATGGTCGGGAAAGGTGAAACGGGAAACGGGAAGCGTGAGCGCGGGAACCGGCGCTAGAACGGCCCCCGTTCCCATGGTCCCCAAATCGCCACGGTTTGCCCGGTCGCTTGAATGTTGACGAACAGGGTGTGGCCGTCGGGGCTGAACGTGGCGCCGGCGAACTCGGAGTCGCTGGCGATGTTCCGGGCGAAGTCGAACACCTCGCCCTCTCGCGTGAGGCCGCGGATCAGGCAGCTGCCCGAGGCGTCCTCGCACAGCACGATCGCCCCCTTGGGCGTCGAGCAGATGTTGTCCGGATGCTTCAGGACGTCGCGATGCGGGGATTCGAACACCAGCGTGAGATCTCCGCCTTCAGGCCCGGGACGGTGGCGCCAGATCTGGCCCAACTCGGCATCGCCGCCGTTGGTGCAGCTGCAGTAGATCGCCCCGTTCTCGTGCCAGCATCCCTCGATGCGCGCGAACCGGGCCGCACCCTGATCCCATCCTTGCCGGAACACCGCATCCGCCTCGACGGAGGTCCCCGCGGGGTCCGGGTCCGGAACGCCGACCCAAGTGGCGGGCAAGGTCACCCCCGACACTTGGCCGCTCCCGGTATCGTACCGCGGACGATCGCGTACTGCCAGCATCTGCAGCCGGCCGCTCGAGAGGTTGGGGCGTTGCCCGGATTGATAGGGACCGTCCGGGACGAAGCGATAGAAGCCGGCCTGCCCCTGATCTTCGGTCTGGTAGACGATCCCCGTCGAGGGATCAACCGCTACGGCCTCGTGCACGAACCGCCCCAGGGCGGGCAGTGGGTCCGCCGGTACGTCGCGCTCGGCAGACACCGGGACGTCGAACACGTAGCCGTGCCGTCGCTGATACCCCTGCCGCTGATCCCGGAAGTCCTCTTCACAGGTGATCCACGAGCGCCACGGCGTCGGCCCACCGGCGCAGTTGCGTAAGGTGCCAGAGAGGCTCAGGAAGTCGCGCACTACCTCGCGCGTCTCGGGGTCGATCTCCAGCGAGGTGGTGCCGCCCCCCGCCAGCGGATCGTAAGCGCGCGCGGGATCGCCGAGCGCGGCTCCGGCGGCAGCGGGGTTCCCCACTTCGTGGTTACGGATGAGGCGAACATTGCCGTTGGGAAGTGGGAACGCCGCCATGCCGTCGTGAAGCGGCGGCGTGGCCCGGCCGTCCGACATGAGCGAGCCTCTGACCCCGATGATCCGATAGCGGAATCCGCTGGGCAGCGCCAGCTCGGGCCCGGCCTCCTCGAGCGGTCCATAGCCCGCCGCGGAAGCGTGCGGTGGGCTGCGGTCGCACCCCATCACCTGGAGGGCGGCGAACGCCGACAGCCCACCGCCCATCAGCCGGGCGGACTGGGTCAGGAAGACGCGGCGGTCTATCGAGATGGTGCTCGCGCTTGCGCCGCGCCGCCTATGGCTGTGCGGCCCCCGGTGTCACATCCCGCCCTGGCTCGACGGCGGCACCATGCCCTTGAGGCGGAAATAGGTGACCACGTTGCCGTAGTGCTCGGTGTTGTGCGCCACGTTGAACATCAGGGCCCAGAGACGGCTCCCCTTCATGCCCTCGAAGAGCGTGACCTCTTCCATGGCCTTCATGTCCGCGATCTGATACGCCGCGTCACAGTACGCGAACGCGTCCTTGATCGCCTGGACCAGCGCTGCCTTGGCGGTGGTCTTCTCGAAGTCGCCGGTGCTGGGGTTCTTCTCGCCCTTCACGGCAGAGCAGAAGAGATAGTTGGCGTTCGCCACGTGCCCAATGAGCTGCCCGAACGTCCGGACCTCGGGCGTGGGTTGGAATGGGTAATTCGCCTCCGGCATCTGCTCGGCCGAGCGAATCAGCCAGCCTTTGGCCATGTCGTACAGTGGTCGGACCGAGGCCACGCCACCGGCCTGGCCGCGCATCATGGACATCTCTTGCGCCAGCCCGGCGCTGGGTGCGCAGGCCAAGGCTACCACCATCAGCGTATGGAGTCTCATGGAAACCTCGCGGAGAGGGGGCCTGGAGGATGCCGCGGCGAACGTCGCGGGGCAAGGGGCAGGTCCCGGAACGTCCCGACTGCGGGATGGGCGCTGCCCAACGCCGTTACTTCGCCAGCGGGTCGGGGCGGAGTTGGAACTTCACTACCTTGCTCGTGGTGCCTTTCCCGCCTTCCATGTGAAACGGCGCCCGGGTGCTCACGGTGGCCCACAGTCCACGCCCTTTCCAGCCGCCGTTGGGATCGTCAATCCGCCCGTCCAGCCACTTGGTGTAGAAACCCATCGGATACGGGACCCGGAGCGCGATCCACTTGCCGTCCTTCCACGCCAGCAATCCTTCGGAAGCGTTGCCGGTGTTGATCGGCACATTGCGGCCGAGGCCGAAGGTGTCGAATTGGTCAACCCACGTGTAGTAACTCGCCTCGGCGCTGCCCGGGTCCGTGACCCCCTGCATCTGCGGCACCGGCTCCGGGTGGAAGGTCCAACCCTCGGGGCAATGCTGTCCGGTCGCGGTTGGGCCGTTGAGCGGACCCTTACACTTGCGCCGGTCGAAGCTCGCCAGGTGGCCGCTCGCCATCGCGGCCCAGTAAACGCCGTTCCGGTCCACGTCCCCGCCGCGTGGCGAGAACCCCTCCACCGGCACGCCCTGAGCGTCGAGCGGCGGCTCGAACACTTCGGCCAACGCGGTGGCCGGCGGATTGGCCCCGGGCACCAGGCGCAGAATGGCGCCCGGGAACCCCAGCGACGTTCCCCAGACCGAGCCGTCCGGCGCGGGTGCCACCGCGTACAAGCCGGCAGCGATCCGCTTGTCCTTGGTGGGGTCCACCGGCTGGTCGGGCTCCACGTAGTCGTCACGTTTGCCGTTGCTGTTGGCGTCAAGAATCAGCGCGGTCCAGCCCTGCGACTTCACCTCGTCGCCGGTCTGGTCGAACATCCGGGTATTCAGCCAGCCTACCACGGGGCCGCCGCCGCTGGTCCACAGCGTGCGGTCGGCGTCTTCCGCGAACATCAGGTGGTGGGTGCTGAAACAGGTGCTGATGTGCGTGAGCTGGTCCGTCTTCGGGTCGTACAGCGCGAGATGGCGGCCGGCGCGGTTCACCGGGAATAACAGTGCCGATGGATGGCTCGATCCCTGCTTGCAGAAATCCGGGTTATCGGGTGGGCGCACGGTCGAGGTAATCCAGACCCGGCCTTGCTCGTCGAACATCGGGTTGTGGACGTTGTTCTTGCTGGTCCAGAGCACTTCGTCGCCCCAATAGGGCGAGGGCTGCGGCATGGCGGGTCCCGAGGCGGGCTGCGTATTGGGGTCGCGGACCGTGAGCGGCACACGACTCGCCGTATGCCGCACCGGATCCAGCACCGGCAAGTAGTCGGCGCTCAACTCCAACGCCCCGTACACGGAGCCATTGGCGTTGAGCGTGGGATGCCGTCTATCGGTCGAGACCACGTCGTGGAGGTATGCCTTGGGGTCAGCCCAGTCCCACAGGGTGACGACGACGTTGCGCTCTACGCCTTGAGGCCGGGGCGGCGTGGGCGGGACTTCGCCTGCGGCGATGCGGTCGGTCCAATCGGCGAACAGGGCCAGCGCACGCTCGCGGCCGAGCGCGGTGACGCCACCCAGCATCTGGGTGCCGGCCTGGCCGGACTGGATGCGACGCTCCCACGCGGCCGCGGAGGACTCGAAATGTCCCAAGGCCTGCGGGATCTCGCGCATCGCCTTGGTGCCCAGTTGATGGCACGCGGTGCAGCCACCGGATTTCAGGCGCCGGAGCCAGTCGGCCTGGGTCTTGATGTTGGGCGAAATCCCGTTGCCCGTCGGGCCGGTGCCCGGGAACTCGCTCTTCTCCGGCACGCGGAGCAGGGAGAGCCAGTAGCCTGCCGGGTAGTACTCGGCGGCGGCGCGCGGGTTGGGCGCGGGCAGCGCCGTGAGGTTCAGGATGGTGCCGGGGCCGGTCTGGGTCCTGGGCGAGTCTGCCAGGCCGTACCCGCGGACCCAGATGCTGTAGTTCGCTCTGGGGAGGTCGGGCATCACGTAACGTCCCTGGTCGTCGGTGACCACGATCCGGACGAACTTGGTGGGAAGGTCGGTGGTTTCCGCGATGACCCAAACGCCGGCTTCCGGCCCGCTGGGCCCGGTGACCACGCCGCCGATGTCGTCGGCGTCGATCCGGGGCGCCTGTGCCGCGAGCTGATGGACCGTCGGCGCGATGGCAAGCGCGCCCGCGAAAAGGGCAAGGGCTTTCATGTCGTGCCTCACCGCCTGGGTGATTAAGGGTCAGGCGTGAAGGGACGGACGGCGGTGGCCGCTGTCGGTTCTAGGCTCGCTCAGGGCAGTACCCCGGCGAGTATCGCAATGGCTCCGACCGCGCCCACCCAGAACAAGAATGACCACCTGATCAGGTCACTGAAGCGTCGCTCGAACCTGGCTTCCAGCTGCGCCATCTCTTGCCGCAGATTGGCGAAGCCCACCTGCATCTCCTGGCGCAGCTCAGCAAAGCCGACCTGCATCTCTTGGCGCAGCTCGCTGAAGCCGGTCAGCATCTCCTGGCGCTGCTCAGCGAGGTCGGCCCGAGTGGCCTCACGCCACTCGGCGCCCTGCGCATCAACGTGGTCCATCCAGTTCACCAGATCCTCGGCTTCTTCACCCAACATCTGGTTGAGCTTTCGGGACAGTCTGGGCGTAATCCCCATCGGGCGGCTCCTCGGCTGAGACTGCCGCCCAATATGAAGCTAGCGCTTCCCGAAACCGTCAGCAATTCCGCGCGGCCCAGGAGCGGAAGAATGCGCGCACGCTCCGTTACGGCTCTCTCACGCTCATGCCCGCTCCCATGGGAATCAACGGCATGTTCGGCGGCACCGGCAGGGGCGTGGAGAGCGTCGTCGGGAGCGCTCGCCGCTCCAGGAAACGTTCGATGTCGGCCGCCGCCAGCGCTCGGTGGGCCTCGCCCGGGCTGGCCGTGGCCTGCCGCGCTCCCAGGCGGGCGGAGATCCGCCGGAGGCCCCACTCGGCCGCCGCGCGGGCTTCCGGGGCCGCGCCGGCGTTCGCCGCGAGGCGAATCAGCTCGTCCACCACCACGCGTTGCACCGCACGCGCCACGGCGCCCTGGCCGTCATCCGGCACCGGTACCCACGTGCGGCCCACCAACGCGCCTATCACGTCTTCCAGCGTGGGAAGTGAAGGATCTCTGGCGGCGAACGCTACCACCCGCGCCGCGCGCTCCGGGTGGAGGAGGTTCCGCACCGCGTGGGCGGCGAAGGATCGCGCCACGCTCACTTGATCGAACGCCGGCCCCGCTTCGGATCCCAGGGCCCACCGGTCGGCCGGGTAGCCGAAAGGCCGCGGCCCGAAGGCGCGCAGCAGTCGCTCGGGGATGGCAAGCTCGTCCGGCGACAGGGCGCGAAGCACCAGCTCGAGCGCCCGCCCCTGCCGAGCGCCGTCAATGATCGTGGTGGCGGGCTTGGCGTCGCCGCGGCTGGCATAATGGAACTCCATGCCGCCCACCGCCTTGGTAGCTGCCTCCAGCGCCCAGCGGTGATAGAGATACACGAATCCGAACCGTCGGTTGAGGAGGTACAACGGCGCCCCGGACCTGATCGCGCGCTCGTCGAAGCGCTCCAACAGGTGCCGGCGCACGTCCATCACCCGGGCCAGATCGGCCACGGCGTCGTTCCCGTTGTCCCAGTGCGAGGCTTCCGGATAGGCGCCGGCCGCGCCGTTGTCCGGATTGGTCATGAACTCCGCGTTTTTCGCGAACATCTCGGCCACCATCGCCGCCAGGCCGGCTTCTTCCTGGCCGTCCGGGAACTGGGTGTAGGCGTATCGAATGGCGAGCGTGTCCCAGACGCCGGTCCCGGTGCTGTAGGCCTGGCTCAGGTCCAGTCGCCCGTTCACCAGGCGGATCAGCGGCGCCGGGTAATCCATGACCGAGGCCCGGCCGTACTTGCTGGCCGCGAAGTTGTGAGGGAGCCCGAGCGTGTGGCCCACCTCGTGGGCCGCGTGCTGGCGCCGGCGGGCGATGACGGCCTGGTCAACGGTCTCCTGCGGCGCCAGGGTCGCCAGCCAGTCGGCCAGCTCCTCGACCGCGTCACCGCCTCCTTCGAGCCGCGTGCCGGCCAGCAGGTCGTAGTTGGTGAGCGAGCGGTAGGAATCCATCCGCACCGCGGCCTTGATGATCTCGCCGGTGCGCGGGTCCACGAAGCTGGGTCCCACGGACGCCCCGATGTCGCTCCGGTGCATCCATTGAATCACGTGATAGCGGGCGTCCATGGGGTCCATGTCGGGCGGCATGTCTTCCACCCGGAAGGCGTTGCTGAACCCGGCGGCCTGGAACGTCAGCGTCCACCAGGCAAGCCCCTGCTTGAAGGCGGTGCGGTAGGGCTCCTGAATGCCGGGATCCAGGTAGTACACGATGGGTTTCACCGGATCGCTGACCGCCGCGTTGGGATTCCGTTTCACCAGGCGGTGACGGCGGATGTAGCCGCTTTCGTACGGCTCCTCGTATCCCTTGGAGAAGTCGTAGAAGGACACCCCGCTCACCCCCGCGCGGGTATGGAAGCGGCGGGGCGTATAGCCGGGGCCGGGGAGCCTCACCAGGGAATGATGCTGGCGCACCGTGACCGCCCGGGCATCCGGAGCGTGCCGGCGGATCTCGGCGCCTGGCGCATCGCTCACGAAGGTGAGGCTGGCCTCGATTTCCGTATTCTCGGGGAAGGCTCTGGTGCGGGGGAGGTAGATGCTGCTCCGGTCACGGTCCAGCTGATAGGCGCCAACGTTCTCCCTTCGCAGCGTCGCCCGGACGTCCATGATATCGCTCAGGAAGTGCTGGGTTGCGTCCACCAGCACCCGGCCCTGTTCCTCCGCGACCACGTCGAACGCCGCCAGCGTGGAGGTGGGAAATGACTCTTCCACCGAGCGCACCAGCGCGGCGTTCGCGGTCTGTGTGGCCCGGTAGTCCGTGTTCTTGAGCACCAGCTGCACCCGCGGCCCCACGCGATTGAACTGGGCCAGCATGCTCTGGCCAATCAGCCCCCGGTCCAGACCCAGGGGCTCGCTGCCGATGCCGGTGGCCAGGGAGGGGAGGTATAGGAACTCCTCGCCGGGCCGAACCTCGAGCAGCAGGCGGCCTCTCGTGGCATCCCAGTAGAGCGGGAAGTAACCGTCGCGTCGCTCCAGGCCGCGGGTGTAGTCAGTGATCGCTTGCTGGGCGGACAAAGACGTGGCCGCCGCAAGAAGGAGAACGAGCACGGCACGGCAATGACGATGCATAAGGGCCTCCGGCTGGTGGGCGAATCGAGGGTGGCCTCGAAGCTGGCTGGGCCGTGGGGCAGAGGGAAGGGGACCGGGTGGACGCGGCACCGGCGGGGCGTAGAATAGGTCGCGCAGCCTTCCCACTGGAGTGACCCGATGCCCACGCTCGCACGTCGCCTGGCAATGGCCTTGCTGCTCGCCATCCCTGCCGGCCGGTTACCGGCCCAGGATGGCTTCGACTATCACCCATTCACCGAAGCCCTCGCCGACCGCGGGGCGCAGGCGCTCCACACCTGCAACGGCCTGTTCGTCTCCAAGCGCACCCTGGAGCAGATCTACGCCGGGGAACTCCGGGCCGCGGGCGGTGAGCCGCTGCCCCCGGCCGGCGTAGAGGTCGATCACACCAGCCAGACCGTGGCCGTAGGCGTGGGAGCTGGAGACGGCGTCCCCGTGATGCGAGCGGTCCTGCGTCCGGGGCTCGGCTGCGTGGTGATGGCGCCGAACCAGACCTTCGATGACCTGAACCAGCTGCCCGCGCTGCACACGCCGCCCCTGCCCGGCAATCCCGACGCGATCGCGTGGCCCAACGGCGACCTGGTGCCGCCGAAACAGCTGCCGGCGGGCGTGAGCGGGGCCGCGCTCGAGGCCGCCGGAGCCTGGGCGTTCGACCGCGTGGCGCACGGCGGCCACGCGGGCCAGGTGACGCTCAGCCTGTTGGTGGTCTATAAGGGCGACATCGTGCTCGAGCGCTACGCCGACGGGGTGGACTACCGGACGCGGACCCGCACCTGGTCCGCCGCCAAGAGTATCGCGGGGACGTTGATCGGCATTGCCGTGGGGCGGGGGATGCTGAACCTGGACGGGCCGCTGCCCGTCGCCTGGCCGCCGGACGAGCTGAACGAGCTGCACATGCGCCACCGCACCCGCATGCCCATGGTCACGCTGGACCCCTGGCCTCCGGCGAACCGCACGCCGGTGCCGGACCCGCGCCGCCGGGCCGCCCTGCGCCACGTGCTCAACATGTCCAGCGGGCTCTACCCGGTGGACAACCAGTACGGTGGGTCTATTGGCTCGGGGTTGTCATACTTCGCCGGCTGGAATTCGGCCTATCGGGCGGCCGACCGCGGCCTGGTGCGCGAGCCCGGCACCATGTGGGACTACGAGAACTACGACACTCTGCTTGGCATGCTGGCGCTCAAGACCGTCATCGGAAATGACGCCACCTACCTGGAGTTCCCACGGCGCGAGCTGTTCGACAAGATCGGCATGCGCAGCACCGTCCCCGGCGTGGACCGGTTCGGCAACTTCGTACTGAGCAGCCAGGTGTACACCAATGCCCGCGACCTGGCCCGGCTGGCGCTCCTCTACCTGAACCGTGGCATGTGGGACGGCCAGCGCATCCTGCCCGAGAGCTGGGTGGACTTCTCGCGGACGGCGGCCCCCGCGACGGCGCCGTTCGGGAACTTCTACGGCGCGCAGTGGTGGCTGGTGCAGGACGCGCGATCCGACGTGCCGCAGGACGCCTACACCATGGCCGGGGCGCAGGGACAGTACGCCATCGTCGTGCCTTCGCACGACCTGGTCATCGTGCGCCGCGGGCTGGACGGCGGCGCGCCGGGGTTCCCGACGTGGGACTTAGTGGCGCAGGTGATCAAAGCCCTGCCCAAGGGCCGGCCCGCGCGGAAGCTGACGGCCACGATAGGTCAGGAGTAGGCAGGCACCGCATGCGTCGGGTCAAAGGGGGTTGGGGGTACGTCACTTCGCGCGCTGACGTTGCGCGCGCGCCGCAGACGAGGAGCGTTTCGTGGTGCGCGCTCCACTGACGCGCGCTCAGCGACGTACCCCCAACCCGCTTTGACCGAACCTATGCGGAGCCAACCTGGCCGCTCGCCGCTGGTGCGGGGGCAGCGGGAGCCGCCTCCTGGTCTATCAACACCCGCGTCACGACGCCGGCCAGGCGCCGGCGCACGCGCCAGGTGAGCACCACGGCCACCAGGACCAGCCCGACGGTGAGGCCCCACCAGAGTCCTCGCGGGCCCGCCGCGGTCCCAAACCCAAGCGCGGTGCTGATCGGCAGCCCCACCAGCCAGTACCCCAGCAGGTTCACCACCATGGGCGTGTGGGTATCGGCCGTGCCTCGAAGGATGCCGATGGACACGACCTGCATGCCGTCGAAGACCTGGAACACACCCGCGATCGGGATCAGGCTGGCCGCCATGGCGGCGACGGCGAAGTCGGTGGTGTAGAGCCGCGCGAGGATGTGCGGGACGGAGATCATGATCGCCGCGCTGGTCGCCATGAAGCCCACGCCGCAGGTGAGCGCCGCTGCGGCCGCCCGGCGCGCCTCCGCCGGATCGCCGCGCCCGATGGCCTGACCCACCAGCACGGCCGCAGCGGCTGAGACGCCCAGCGGCACCATGAACGTGAACGAGGCGAGATTCAACGCCACCTGGTGACCCGCCAGCTCCACGGTCCCCAGCCATCCCATCAGCACGCCCACCACCGCGAACACGCCGTACTCCAGCTGATACTGGCCCCCGCTGGGTGCGCCGATGACCAGCATGCGCCGGAGCGGCGCCCACGAGAACGCGTCACGGCGGACGGGGATCAGCTGCGGCCGCAGCGCCCGCCAGGCGCCGGCGACGAGGAAGCCGAGCATCAGCCAGCGGCACACCGAGGTGGCCCAGGCCGAGCCGAGGGCGCCCAATGCGGGGAACCCGAGCTTCCCGAAGATCAGCACGTAATTGAGACCGACGTTGGCGATGTTCGCGGCGACCATTGCTGCCAGGATGGGCGTCAGCCGCCGCATGGCCTGGAGGCTTTGCCGCAGGGCCGAGTAGGCGTAGAAGGGAATGATGCCGGCGGCGGTGATCCGGGCGTACCCCCCGGCGATGTCGGCGACCCCTTCCGGCTGGCGGAGCAGGCCAAGCACCGGCCTCGCCGGCAGGAGGACCGCCGTCGCGAGGAGGCTCAGGGCCAGGGCCAGCACCAGCCCGCGCTGCACGCCCCGCGCGACCGCCACCGTATCGCGGGCCCCCACCGCCTGGGCCACCACCGGATCGAGCGCCAGGAGGACCCCCAGCCCGAAGATCGAGGCCCCCCAGAAATAGAGGTTCCCGAGTGCGACCGCGGCGAGGGCTTCGGCGGAGACCCGCCCCACCATCACCGTGTCCACCACGCCCATGAGCATCTGGCCCAACTGCACGGCCACCATCGGCAGCGCCAGCCGGATCATGGCTCCAAGCTCGGCCTTGAAGCCGTAGGGGATACGGGGGAGATCCGCGAGGGCGAGCACGCTTAGCGTCGCGCGGGTGCGTCCCTTCGCGCGCTAGCAGTTCGCGCGCGCCGCAGACGACGCCAATCTACCTGGCGCGCGCTCCACTGACGCGCGCTCCGGGACGCACCGGCGCTGGCTTCACGCGAACCGGACGCAGTACACCGGAGGCAGGTGGACCGACACGCTGTCCCAGGTATCGCCCTGATTCTCCGAGACCCACAGCGACCCGGTCGTGGTGCCGAACGCCAGGAGGTCGCCGGTCGGGTCTACGTCCAGCGCGTGCCGGTAGGTGAGATCGTACGCGTGTCCCTGCGGGAGGCCTTTCCTGAGCACCTGGAAGCTCCTGCCACCGTTCCGCGTCCGCGCCACGACGACCTCGCCCTTTGGCGGAATGCGGTGTTCATCGCTCACGCCCGGTACCAGCCAGGCGGTGTCCGGGTCCTTGGGATGGACGGCGACCGCGAACCCGAACGCCGCAGGCTTGACGGTGGTGACCTCCTGCCAGGAGGCTGCACCGTTCGTGGAACGGAACACACCGTTGTGATGCTGGACCCACAGCACGTCCGGCGCGGCGCGGCACTGCGTCATGTGGTGAGGATCCTGGACGTACGGATCGTATTGGCGATCAGGCGGCATGTAGGCCGCCCGCATCCCCTGGGCGCGGTTCTCCCAGGTCGCGCCGCCGTCCCGCGTTTCCCACACGCCGCCGCACGACACCGCCACCCGAACGGTGCGCGCGTCCCGCGGGTCCACGCAGATGGAGTGCAGGCCGGGCAGCTCGGCGCCGCCGCCCATCCACTCGCGCCGCTTGGGATGATGCCAGAGAGACTCGATGAGGGTCCATGACGCGCCGCGGTCCCGCGAGCGGAACAGCCCACCCGGCAGCGTTCCACACCACAGGGTCTCCGGCTCGGTGTCGTGTCCCGTCTCGAGCGCCCACACCAACTCCGTGTTCCAGGGAATGGGGCGGCCGGAGTTGGGCTCCACGTCGTCCGCACCTTCGGGCCTGGACGGGTAGGCCGGCGTGGCGCACGGTTCCCAGGTGCGTCCGCCGTCCGGGGAGCGATGCATCTTCACCCCGAAATGCCCATGACCCAGCGCGACGTAGACCCACCGGTCGCGCCGATCGGGCAGGACCATGGAGGCGTTGTCGCCCAGGAAGTGCGCCCGCGTGATGCTCCACCGAGCGCCGGGCCGGCCCCTCCGACCCTCGACCGTAAAGAGCCCCTTGCGGGTGGCGACGAACAGGCGAGCGCTCATCCGCCGGAGAGGGCCTGCATGACGCAGACCTCACCGTCCGCCGGCACCGGGTCGCTCAGCCGCGTGCGGTCCGTAATCTGCCGGCCGTTGACGAACACGACCATATGCCGGCGAACGGCGCCTTGATCGTCGAGCACGTACTCCCGGGCCGCCGGATTGGCCGCGAACACCCGCTCCAGCACCTCGCGCACCGTGCGTCCATCCGCCTCGGCGGGCGGGCACGGGACGTGACGCTGGATGGTGTGGGTGAACGTCACCCGGGCCATCGCCCAATCACGAGCGAGCCCGCTTCACGACGGCCAGAGCCAGCCGAAGGCCCCCGCGGTCACCAGGGCATAGGCCAGCGCGTCGCCCACGGCCTTGAGCGTGGTGCTCCAGCGGCGGCCAAACCAAATGGAGGCCTGCAGCAGCGCCAATCCGTAGCCCGCGAACGCGACCGTACCGGTGACGCGGAAGACCTGGAGGTACTCCGTTCCGGGACCCAGCGTGCGGCTTGCGACATAGCCCGCGAAGAGACCCACCACGGCGCAGTACACGAACCACAGGATCAGCTGCTTGCCCATGGTGAACTGGCCGTTGGGGAATACCGTCATGGCGACCACCGGCCCCTTGTTGAGCTTGTCCTGGAACTGCGGCGTCTTCATGTCCTTGCGCGCGGCCGGCTTGGGGATCATGTACTCGCCCGGTGGGATCGCGAAGGGCCGAAGCGCCGACGCTACCTCATCTTGCCTCGGCACCGCGCCGAAGTCGTTCCAGTGGTACGAGAACACCATGTGCACCACGGAGCTGACGATGAACACGAAGACGGCCCCGACGAGGATCGGGAGCCACAGGGAGAAGAGCGAGACCATCATGGTGGCCTCCTGACGGAGAGGGTTCCTGGGGAGAGGGTCAGGTCGGCGCCAAGCTTGGGGATTATGGTTGCGGAGCGCAAGACGTCCGCCGGCGCCGGCCCTACGGGATTCCGAGCAGCTTGTGGGTCTGGAGGCTCAACGTCCACCGGGGATGGGCCAGGCAGTACTGGATCGCCAACTCCGTGTGCCGCTCGCGATCCGGCCCGTCCATGGGCTGCAGCGAGAAATGCCGGAAGTCGAGCCGCTCGAACTGCTCGGGCTCGGCGCCGGCCTGCGGATACACCAGCTTGAGCTCGTGGCCGCTGATCTGGCGCAGCGCCGTCCCCGCCTTGGGCGAGACGCAGATCCAGTCCACGTCGGGAGGCGTCGGAAGCGTCCCGTTGGTTTCGATGGCTACCTCGAATCCGCGCGCGTGCAGCGCCGCGGTCAACGGCGCGTCCAGCTGCAGCACCGGTTCGCCACCGGTACACACCACGAACGGCGGGGAGATCGCGGAGCCGGCGCGGGGCCAGGCATCCGCGACGGCATCTGCCAGATCCGCCGCGGTGGCGAACTTGCCGCCGCCGGGTCCATCGGTACCGAAGAAATCAGTGTCGCAGAACTTGCAGATGGCTTCCGGGCGGTCCTCTTCGCGTCCGGTCCAGAGGTTGCAGCCCGCGAAGCGGAGAAACACCGCCGGCCGGCCAGTCTGGGCCCCTTCGCCTTGGAGGGTGTAGTAGATCTCCTTGATGGCGTACGTCATCGCTCAGGAGCGGCAGAAGCGGCAGTAGTAGCGGCAGAACTCACGTACCGGCCCGGATCCCGTGCCGCTGCCTCCGCGAAGCCCTTGAGGCGCAGTCGGCACGAGTCGCACTCGCCGCAGGCCAGGCCCTCAGGGCTGGGGTCGTAGCAGCTCCAGGTCAACCCGTAGTCGACGCCCAGCTCGAGACCGCGGCGGATGATCTCCCCCTTGCGCAGCGCGATCAGCGGCGCGTGGATGGTGAGCCGCTGCCGGCCTTCCACGCCCGCTTTCGTTGCCAGGTCCGCCATTCGCTGGTAGGCTTGGAGGTACTCGGGCCGGCAGTCGGGGTACCCGCTATAATCGAGCGCGTTGACGCCAATGAAGATGTCGGCCGCGCCGAGCACCTCAGCCCAGGCCAGCGCGAAAGACAGGAAGATGGTGTTTCGCGCGGGGACGTACGTCACGGGGATGCCCCGGCTCGTTTCCTCGGGTGACCGGCCCTTGGGGACCGGGATAGTGTCGGTGAGGGCGGAGCCGCCGAACGCTGCCAGATCCACGTCGAGCACGATGTGTTCCGTTACGCCGAGGGCCCGTGCCACCCGCTTCGCCGCCTCGACCTCCAGCGCGTGGCGCTGCCCGTACCGGAACGTGATGGCGTACGTCTCGAATCCCTGGGCGCGGGCTACGCCCAAGGTCGTGGTGGAGTCAACGCCCCCACTCAACAGCAGAACGGCTCGGGGCTTGTCACTCATCTCGTTGGGGGAAACTTAAGCGACCCGTGAAGTCATGACCAAGCAGCCGCGCTCACTGCCGCGCACCGGTCCGATCCCACGGCCGGAGAACCCCCAGGAGGCCCGCAAGGTGCTCAAGGCGGAGGCCTTCCCGGCGCCGGACGTCCAGACCGCGACCATGACCGCGGTCGAGTTTACCTCGATCTGCCCCCGCACTGGCCAGCCCGACTTTGGGAGCGTGGTGATCGAGTACACCCCGCGGGAGCGGTGCCTCGAGTCCAGGGCCTTGAAGTACTACCTGTGGTCGTACCGTGACGAAGGGGCGTTCTGCGAGTCCCTGGCCGCGCGGATCGCGGACGATGTGATTTACGCCATAGCGCCGAAATGGGTGCGGGTGCAAGTGAATCAGAACGTCCGCGGCGGGATTGCGATTGTGGCGGTGGCAGAGCGGAGAAACCGGGAAATGGCAAAGGGGAAACGGGAGACGTGAGGCGCTCGGCGTGGTTCGTCTCATTCGCGCTCCTCACGCTTGCTGCCAGCGCGTCTCCCCAGGAGGCGTACGCGCAGCGGCGCGGGCTTCGGGTCGTGCGTGGGACAGCGCCGGAAATCGGGCCCCGCGTGGGCTACGACTTCGATGCCGACGCGTGGAGCGTGGGCGGGCAGCTCCGGGTGCCCTGGCGTCGGCTCGAATTGCTTCTGTCCGGCGACTACTACTTCAGCACCGCGGGGCAGGAGAATCTCGACCTGGTGCTTCACTTCGGCCGGTTCTCATCGCTCTACGCAGGCGGCGGCGTGGGCATGTTTCACGAACTCGGCACCAGCCTGGGACCCAACATCGTCGTGGGCCTGCATCCTCCGGCGCGCGGCGGCTCGCCGATCCGGCCCTACGCCGAAGGGCGGTGGTCGTTTCTGGACTACGGAACGCCGTTTAGGCTGGTCTTCGGAGTGAACCTCGCATTGGGACGCTGAGCACGGGGAACGGGGAAGGGTAGAACGCTTCGTCTCCTTCCCCCTTCCCTCTTCCCCGTTCCCCCCCCTCAGGGCTTGCCGTTCGGCACCACGACAAAGGGCTCCGTCACCACATTCGGCCCCACGCCCTTCTTCGACTCCGCCACCATCCGCTCCACCTCGGCCATGAGCTTGGCGTCGTCAATGACGATGCCGTCCTTGATGGTGTACACCGGCCCCTTGGTGCGGTGCATCTTGCCCTCCCGGTCCAGTGTCAGCGCACCAAAGGAATAGAGAAACCGCAGGTTGTAGTTGGGGTTCCCGTCCACGATCACCAGGTCCGCCAGGTACCCGGGGTGCACCAGCCCTAAGCGCGGCTGCCGCAGGGTCTGGGCGCTGTTGTGGGTGGCGGCTTTCAGCACTTCCAGACTGTGGAGCCCCGTTTCCCGCAGCAACTGGAGCTCGCGGATGTTGGAGAATCCCGGGGTGGCCCAGATGTAGTTGTCGTCCGTGCCGTAGGCCACGCGGCCCCCGCGCTGGTTGAACTGGTAGATCAAGTCGCCCCACAGCTCGAAGGCGCGATACCAGTAATACTCGTCGTCCGAGGTCCAGTCGTAGTGGTAGGAGCCGTGATACGCCGGGTTGGGAAGGTTCCAGTTGATCAGCGCCTGGTGGGTGTACTTCTCGTGCCAGGGCAGGCTCTGCGCGCGCTCGATGTCCCGGTTGGCCTCGTAGACCACTCGGGTGGGCAACATGGTGACGCCGTAGCGGACCAGGGAATCCGCCACCTCGCCCAGGAGCCGCTGCTCGCTGGCCTCGGTCCACACCTTGCCCGCGTACCGGAAGCGGTCGTTCTCGTTGTTGTAGTTATACTCCCGCCCGAAGTCCTGGACCTTCCGGTCCAAAGATGCCTCCGCGTAGCCGTAGTGATGCTCGATCATCGTCACACCGAGCCGCGCGGCATCCAGCGCCTGGACCACCGCGTTAGTGGAAGGCGGCAGGTGCACCGTCGTGATTCCGCCGGCGTCCCAAACGGCCTTACACGCCGCGCCGAACAGCTCCTGGCTCCAGCCAATGTCGCCCACGCTCACCACGTGAGCGCCCCGGTTCACCATATCGCGGGCGATCTTGGAGGCGTTCGCCGGGTTCTCCAGATCCTCCCGCTTGAAGTTCGTCCCCGCGCCCCAGCCCCAGATGGGGAACATGCGAGGTGCCAGGATCTTGTGGTCCGCTGACAACCTGGCCTGCTGCATGGCGCTGTCGAGGCTCCGATCCGGCGCGGGGACCAGCGTCGTCACCCCATGCGCCAGCTTGAGGTAGTACACGTACTCGATGGGCTCCGGCTGTTGCCGGAGGTGCATGTGCAGGTCAATCATCCCCGGCATCACGTACATGCCGTTGGCCTCGACCACGCGGTCGCCCGTGGCCCGGTCGGTGGCGCCGCGGCGCTCGGCCGTCACCGGGTCGAACGGAATCATGTCCGTGATGGTGTTACCCTGGATCACGATGTCGTACGGCCCCACCGGCGGACCACCGTGGCCGGGGATCACCATGGCGTTGCGGACAACCAGGCGCCGGTAGGGTCCCGCGGCCAGGTCGCCGAAGGGTGGGGGGGCCTGCGCGAGGGCTGGCCCGGCGAGCAGGGTCAGGCTGAGGGTGACTAGCCAGCGACGCATGGGGTGCGGCACCATGGTGGGGTCTCCGGGGTTTAAGGACTGTCAGCGTACAACGTGCAACGCCCAACCGAGCTTAGCCAGTCGCCTCGGCCCTGGTGCATGACGCCACCGAAGAGGGTCGGCACGAATGGGTAAACTTCAGGCACGCGGAGCGGCCTATGTCGCGGTCCATTCTCCCGGCACTCCTGGCTTTGACGAGCGCTTGCGCCTCGGGGGGATCGGCGCCCCCGAGCGCCGCCCCCGGCGCGCCCCCCAGGGTAATGCCCACGTCCACCGGCCTCACGATCCGGCTCGCCGAGGATTCCCTCCGGTCCACGACCGTGTTCCAGGCGCCGCTCGACACCGTGTGGACCCGGCTGCCGGCAATCTACGAGACCCTCGGCATTCCGGCCGAGGTTGCCGACCCCCGCACCTGGACGTTCGGCACCCAGCGATTCACTCAGCGTAGAGTGGCAGGCCGGCAGACGCTCGACCTGGTGCATTGCGGGCACGAGGGAACGGGTCCGTCCGCTGTCAGGGCCAGACGCCTGCGGCTGACGATCGTTTCGACGCTGAGGCGGCTGGCGTCGGGCGCCACGGAGCTGACTACTGAGGTGTCCGGCGAGGCCACCGCCGTGGACGGCACGAGCACCGCCGCGGCGCGCTGCGTTTCAACCGGCGAGCTGGAGCAGCGCATTGCCGCGACGCTCGCGGAGCAACTGGGTCCGGAACGTCGGGACGGAGCATAGGCTCAGCTGCCCAGCGGTCGTTCGGCCCTTCACGCAGCCTGCCGCCGCGTCACCGTCCACATGGCCGCGCGCCGCACCAGACCCCCCGCGGTCCGGAACGCGGCGGTCCTGGCCAGCGTGATGATGACCACCGACCCCACGATCACCGCCGCCGCGGCGACGATGCGCGGCGTGATGGCCTCGCCCGCCAGCGCCCAGCCCAGGAACACCGCCACCACCGGGTTCACGTAGGCGTAGGTCGAGGCCGTGGCCAGCGTCGCCTCGCGAAGGATCCATAGGTAGGCGGTGAATCCCACGATGGCGCCGAACACAGTGAGGTAGAGCAAGGCGAGCCAGGATTTCAACGACATCGCGACGACATCCACGGCGCCCCACTGGCCGGACATCGTCCCCACCAGCGTGAGCAGCGCGCCGCCCGCCAGCATGTTCATCCCCGTGGTGAGGAATGGCGCGCGGGGGAGCTTGGCGCCCCGTGAGTACAGCGATCCCACCGCCCAGGACAGCGTGGCCCCGATCAAGACCAGCCCACCCACCGGGTCCACGTGAGCGCCCCCCACGCTGGTGGGCCCAATCAGCAGCACCACGCCACCGAAGCCCAGCACCAAGCCCAGGAGCTCGCCGGCCGTGGGTCGCGTGCCCCCGGGCCTGGCCCAGTCCAGCAGGATGACCCACAGGGGCTCCGTGGCCACCAGCAGCGCCGTGAGCCCGCTGGCCACGTATTGCTCGGCCCACACCACGCCGCCGTTGCCGCCCAGCAGCAACAGCCCACCGATGATCGCCGCGTCCCGCCAGTTGGCGAGAGTGGGCCTGGGCGCACCGCGCCAGCGACCCCAGATGTACAACACCGCTCCGGCGACCAGAAACCGCACCCCCGCCATGAGAAACGTGGGCATGGTCTCAATGGCCCACCGGATGGCGAGGTAGGTGGAGCCCCAGATGATGTAGACGGCGGCGAAAGCGATGAGGAGCAGATCGGAATGGTGGGGCACGTTGGCCGTCGTCCGTTATCCGTTGTCCGTTAAGCACTAACCAGCAGCGCTTTCTCTCTTCAGCAGCTCCCGCTTGCGCTCCAAGCCCCAGCGATAGCCGCCCAGCCCGCCGTCCTCCCGCACCACTCGGTGACAGGGGATGGCGACTGCAGTGGGGTTCGTGGCGCAGGCCCGGGCCACGGCGCGCGTGGCGCGTGGACGCCCGATGGCCGTCGCGATGTCGCTGTAGGCTCGGGTTCGGCCCGGTGGAATGCGGCGCAGCTCCCGCCACACCCGCCATTGGAACGCCGTGGCCTGCACGTCGAGCGGCACCAGCGAGCTGGGCTTGAGCCCGTTTACCTGCGCCTGCAGGACCCCGGCCCAGAGACTCACCCGCGGATCGTCGTGCACCAACTCCGCCTCCGGGAACTCCTCCCTGAGCCCCTGTGCCAGCGCGGTCTCCTGGTCTCCAAAACGCACGGCGCACAGCCCGCGCTCGGTTCCGGCGACGAGCAGGGTGCCGAGAGACGTGTCCACCAAGGTGTATCCGATGCGTGCCCCAACCCCGCCGCGTTGGTACGTGGCCGGTGTCATCCCCAGGTCCTGGTCCGCCCGCTCGTACAACCGGCTGCTCGATCCGTATCCCGCCGCATACTGTGCGCGGCTGACCGTGTCCTCGGTGCGCAGCTCCCGCTTCAGACGCGCGAGCCGGCGCGACGCGGCGTATTGCCGCGGCGTCACACCCACGACCCGCTTGAACGTGCGGTGCAGGTAGGAGGGGCTTCTCCCCGCCTCGCGGGACAACCGCTGCAGGCTCACGTCGCCGTCGGGTCGCTCGTCGATCAGCCGGCAGACTTGCTGCGCCAGCTCTAGTGTCGGATCGCCGATGGCGGCCCTCTCCGGCTTGCAGCGGCGGCACGGGCGGAACCCGGCACGCTCGGCCAGGGCCGCGAGGCCGAAGAACTCGACCCGACTCCGGTGCGGCCGCCGGGAGGGGCACGAAGGCCGGCAGTAGATGCCGGTCGAGCGCACCGCGTAGACAAAGCGGCCGTCCGACGTCCGGTCGCGGGCCAGCACGGCCTGCCAGCGGGTGTCGGGGAGAGAGCGTGTGGTCATTTCCAGTGCTGTCGTCATGGTGTGTCACCTCACGGCCGCAATCTAGAGGGTACGGCCCCGAGGCTCTATCCGATTCTTGCTCTCAAAGCCAGGCGGTCCCTGGGCGCGGTAGCCCCTGGTCAGCCCCGCAGCCGCTAACTTCTTGATCCGCTCGAAGATAGCCTAAGTGCTTTCAACGACTCATCGCAAGTGTGTGCCTGGTGCAAAGCGTCCCCTGGTTGTCGTCAACCAGTTTCACAGGGCCTTCACATTTGCAACATCGCGGTCCGGTCTTACTTGTTGGGTAGGTGGCGAGTCCCTGATGAGTCCGATCGTGTCGGCCAGAGCCGGCCGGGGTGATGCATGGCGTTGAAGCCGTTCAACTCGTTCGACATGGCGCAGGCGCAGTTCGACCGCGTGGCGGGGATCCTGGATCTCGATCAGGCCACGCGGGACCTCCTGCGCTTTCCCCTCCGGGAGTACCACTTCGCCGTCCCGGTGCGGATGGATGACGGAACCGCCCGGGTGTTCCGCGGGTTCCGGGTGCAGCACAACGATGCCCGGGGTCCGTGCAAGGGCGGCGTCCGCTTCCACCCGCAGGAGACGGCCGACACGGTGCGCGCCCTGGCCATGTGGATGAGCTGGAAGTGCGCCGTGGTGGACATCCCCCTGGGGGGCGGCAAGGGGGGCGTGGTCTGCGACCCGCACAACCTCAGCATGCGCGAGCAGGAGCAGATCTGCCGCGGCTGGGTCCGTCAGATCGTGCAGGACCTGGGGCCCATGCGCGACATCCCGGCGCCCGACGTCATGACCTCAGCGCAGCACATGGTGTGGATGCTCGACGAATTCGAGACCATCCGCGGCGGGCGGTACCCGGGCTTCATCACCGGCAAGCCGGTGACGCTGGGGGGCTCCCTGGGCCGGGCCGAGGCGACCGGGTTCGGCGTGGTGTTCACGGTGCGGGAGGCGTTGAAGGAGCTGGGGCTCCGCGCGAGCGACACGACGGCCAGCGTGCAGGGCTTCGGCAACGTGGCGCAGAATGCGGTCAAGCTCTACCGGCAGATCGGCGGCACCGTGGTGTGCGTGTCCTGCTGGGACCAGGCCGATCAGACCTCCTACGCGTTCCGGAAGAAGGACGGCCTGAACCTCGACGCCCTGCTGGGGATCACCGACCGGTTCGGCGGCATTGATAAACGGAAAGCCCGGGACCTGGGCTACGAGGTGCTCCCCGGTGAGGCGTGGTTGGAGCAGGAGGTGGACATCCTGATGCCCGCCGCGATCGAGAACCAGATCACCGCGGACAACGTCGGCAAGATCAGCCCGCGGGTGCGCCTGATCGCCGAGGGCGCCAACGGGCCCACCACGCCGGAGGCCGACGCGGTGATCGGCGAGCGCGGCATCTTCCTGATCCCCGATTTCTTGGCCAATGCCGGCGGGGTCACCTGCAGCTACTTCGAGCAGGTGCAGTCCAACGCGAACTACTTCTGGGAGAAGGACGAAGTGCTGGGGAAGCTGGATCTCAAGATGACGTCGGCCTACATCGCCGTGAGCGAGCTGGCGCGGAAGCGGAAGCTGTTCATGCGCGACGCCGCCTACGTGATCGGGGTCAGCCGAGTGGCCCAGGCCTGTCGCGATCGCCGCTGGGTGTGATGGGCAGGTGAACGTCAGAATCGTCCCTGACATCCCGCAGTTCGACCGCCGCTTCTTCGACGGCCAGGAGCGGTTCACGCGCATCGGGCTGGGGGAGGTAGGCGGGAAAGGGGCCGGGCTGTTCCGCATCCATCAGCTGCTGCTCTCGCACGTCGAGCCCGGGACCTTCCCCGGCTGCGCCATCGAAGTCCCGACCCTCACGGTGGTTGCCACGGACATGTTCGACGCGTTCATGGAGCGGAATCGCCTCTACGACATCGTGGGCGAGGGACTGCCGGACGACCGCCTGGCCAACGCGTTCCAGCAGGCCCACCTCCCCACCGAGCTGCTGGGCGACTTGCGCGCCCTGGTGGGACAGGTCCACCAACCGCTCGCCGTACGCTCGTCCAGCCTGCTCGAGGACGCGCTCTACCGTCCCTTCGCGGGCGTCTACGCCACCAAGATGATCCCCAACAACCAGCCTGATCTGGATGCGCGGTTTCGGCGGCTGGCGGAAGCCGTGAAGTTCGTCTACGCCTCGACCTTCTTCGCGAGCGCCAGGAACTACGTCCGGATGACGAATCACCGAATCGAGGACGAGAAGATGGCGGTGCTCATCCAGGAGGTGGTAGGCCGGCGTCACGGCGAGCGGTTCTACCCCGACGTGTCGGGCGTCGCGCGCTCCTACAACTTCTACCGGTTCGGCCACGCCAAGCCGGAGGACGGCGTCGCGATGCTGGCCCTGGGGTTGGGAAAGACGATCGTGGACGGGGGCCTGGTGTGGAGCTACTCGCCCGCCTGGCCCCGCGCGGCGCCGCCGTTCGCTTCGGCCCGGGACCTGCTGGGCCAGACGCAAACGGAGTTCTGGGCGGTGAACATGGGGAAGCCCCCGGCGTACGACCCGATTCGGGAAACCGAGTACCTGCGTCAGGCCGGGATCCAGGACGCCGAGCAGGACGGCACGCTGGAGCGCGTGGGGTCCACCTACGACCCAGGCTCGGACCGGCTCTCGCCCGGCACCGCTCGCCCCGGCCCGCGGGTGGTGAACTTCGCCCCGCTGCTGGTCCACCAGGTGGCTCCGCTCAACGCCGTGGTGCGCCGGCTGCTGGCGGACGGTGAGCAGGCCCTGGGCGAGAAGGTGGAGATCGAGTTCGCCGTGACCTTCGCGGACGACGCGGCGTTCCCCACCCGGTTCGGCTATCTGCAGGTTCGCCCCCTGGTCGTTTCCCACGAGTTCGTCACCGTCGAGCCCGCGGACCTCCGGGCCGAGGGGCTGGTGCTGGCGTCCCGCAACGTCATGGGGAACGGCGTGGTCGATGGGATCAGGGACATCGTCTACGCGCGGCCCGAGACGTTCGAGCCCCGGCTCAGCTGGCTGGTCGGGGCGGAGATCGCGGCGCGGAACGACGCCCTGCTCGACGCGGCGCGCCCCTACCTGCTGATCGGGTTCGGCCGCTGGGGCAGCGCCGATCCGTCGCTGGGCATTCCCGTCGTGTGGGGGCAGATCTGTGGAGCCAAGGCCATCGTCGAGGCGACGCTGCCGACGATGAACGTGGACCTGAGTCAGGGCTCGCATTTCTTCCATAACATGTCGAGCTTCCAGGTGAGCTACTTCTGCGTCCGCCACGACGGGGACGACCGGCTCGATTGGGCCTGGCTGGCGCGGCAGCGGGCCGTCACGGAGACCGACCTGGTGCGGCACGTCCGGCTCGACGCACCCCTTCTCGTCAAGGTGGACGGGCGCACCGGATGCGGTGTCGTGCGCGCGACCGCGGCGCAGGGCGATTGAGATGAGCCATCCGCACCAGCCCATCGACAGGATCCTGGAAGCGCTCCAGGAGCGCGCCAAAGAGCTCAACTGCCTGTATCAGGTGGATGAGCGGATCAACCGGCCAGACAGCTCGCCCGACGAGATCTTCCGTGGCATCATCGAGGTCATTCCGCCCGGGTATCAGTACCCCAGCGTGTGCCGGGCGCGTCTGGTGGTGGAAGACACGATTTACGAGCCGCGCGGGTTTGAGGAAACGCCCTGGGTGCAGGCGGCCGACATCGTGGTTCAGGGAGTGGTGCTGGGGCGGGTCGAGGTCTACTACACCCAGCCCATGCCCCGATCCGACGAGGGCCCGTTCCTCAAGGAGGAGCGGAAGCTGATCGACACGATCGCCGAGCGGATCGGGCACTACCTCGCGCAACGCCGGCTCCAGGGCGCCATCCGGGAATGGCAGGCCGCGGCCCGGGAGGTCACCGTCGCGGAGGGGCGGGACTGGTGGATCATCCTCGACTTCCTGCGCCACACCGACCAGCACCTGTTGATCCGCCTGGTACGGAAGATGCTCAACCACCTGTGCTGGAACGGCATTGCGGAGGCGCATCAGATGCTGCAACGGCTCGCGCCGCATCTGGCGGGCGAGGAGGACAATCCGCTCGAGGACAACCGGCCGGTGGAGAAGAAGAGCTTGCAGGACTTGCTGGCCCTGACCGACGAGACCTTCCGCATTGCCGCCGCGCATCTCGATGAGGACGAGATCGTCTGGCTGATGCAGAAGTGGATCAAGGACAATAAGTCGAGCTTCCTGCTGGAGGCGCTGGTGCGCCCGGCCACGACCATGACCGACCTGGCGGAGGCGATTCAGCGGTTCCGCTTGTCGGGGGCGGACGAGCGGGAGCTGACCCAGCCCATACAGACCGCGCTGCGGGTGGGGTTGGTGCGCCGGCTCTTCTCCGACGAGCCGGGGTTCATCAACATCGCGAAGCACTACATCGAGGTGAGCGACTTCTACGATCTCACCCAGCGCATCATCTCCCCGGCCAGCGGTCAGGGGAAGTTGGGCGGGAAGAGCGCCGGGCTCATCCTCGCCGCCAAGATCGTGCAGGGCTCACCGGAGTACGCCGACGTCCTCGCGGACGTCCGGGTGCCCCGCACCTGGTACATCACGTCGGACGGCGTGATCGATTTCGTCGAGCACAACCAGCTCGAGGACGTCTACGATCGCAAGTACCTGGAGCTGGATCAGATCCGGCGCGAGTACCCGCACGTCGTGCAGGTCTTCAAGAACTCGCATTTCTCGCCGGAGATCGTGAGGGGCCTGGCCCAGGTGCTGGAGGACCTGGCGGACCGGCCGCTCATTGTGCGCAGCTCCAGCCTGCTCGAGGATCGCGTGGGCGCGGCGTTCTCGGGTAAGTACAAGAGCCTGTTCCTGGCGAATGTGGGGAGCCGGAAGGAACGCCTGGCCGCGCTCCAGGACGCGATCGCCGAGGTCTACGCCTCCATGTTCGGTCCCGACCCCATCGAGTATCGTGCCGAGCGCGGCCTGCTCGACTTGCACGAGGAGATGGGGATCATGATCCAGGAAGTGGTCGGCGCGCCCGTGGGCGACTATTTCCTGCCGGCGTTTTCGGGCGTTGCCTTCAGCACCAACGAGTTCCGCTGGTCGGCGCGGATCCGGCGGGAGGACGGCCTGCTGCGGCTGGTCCCGGGCCTGGGCACCCGCGCGGTGGACCGACTGGGTGACGACTACCCCGTGCTCATCGCGCCCGGACAGCCCGGGCTCCGGGTCAACGTGTCGCCCGACGAGGTGGTGCGATACTCGCCAACCATGGTGGACGCGATCAACCTGCGGGCACGCTCGTTCGAGTCGGTGGGCCTGCGCCAGCTGCTCCGGGCCTGCGGCACCGAGTATCCGCAAATCGCCGACGTGGTCTCCATCGTGGAGGACGGTACGATCCGCCAGCCGCTGGCGCTGCAGGTCGACTTCGAGAAGGACGACCTGGTGGTGACGTTCGACGGGCTGGTGACGCGGACGCCCTTCGTCATGCAGATGCGGGCCTTGCTCAATCTGCTCAAGGATCGGCTGGGGGCGCCGGTGGACGTCGAGTTCGCGCACGATGGAAGCCGCCTCTATCTGCTCCAGTGCCGGCCTCAGAGCTACGCGGCGGAGGGAGCCCCGGCGGTCATTCCGGCGGACCTGCCACGGGAGCGGGTGTTGTTTACCGCCAACCGCTACGTCTCGAACGGACGGGTGCCGGACCTCACTCACATCGTCTACGTGGATCCGGCGGCCTACCGGGAGCTGGAGGATCTGGCCGCGCTGCGGGAAGTGGGGCGGGTGGTGGGGAAGCTCAACAAGCAGCTTCCCAAGCGCCGGTTCATCCTGATGGGGCCGGGGCGCTGGGGCAGCCGCGGCGACATCAAGCTCGGCGTGAGCGTTACCTACTCCGAGATCAACAACACCGCCATGCTGGTCGAGATCGCCCGTAAGGAGGGCAACTACGTCCCCGACCTCTCCTTCGGCACCCACTTCTTCCAGGACCTGGTGGAAGCGTCCATCCGCTACCTGCCCCTCTACCCTGACGAGCCCGACAACGTCTTCAACCAGGACTTCCTGCTCCACGCGCCCAACCTGTTGCCGGAGCTGCTCCCGGAGCACGCGCGTCTGGCCGGGACCGTGCGGGTGATCGACGTGCCGCGGGCCTCGGGGGGCCTGGTGCTCCGGGTGCTCATGAACGGCGACGAAGACCGGGCGGTCGCGGTGCTCTCGGCGCCGGCGGCGCTCTCCGAAGTGGCGCACGGCCGGCGGCGCGAGGCCGAGGCGCGCGACTTCCACTGGCGCTGGCGGGTGCACATTAGCGAGCGGGTCGCAGCGCAGCTGGATAGCGAGCGGTTCGGGGTGAGGGCGGTCTACCTGATCGGCTCGACCAAGAACGCCACCTGCGGCGCCGGAAGCGACATCGACCTGCTGGTGCATTACGACGGCTCCGAGGAGCACCGGCGTGCCCTGGAGGCGTGGTTCGAGGGGTGGAGCCTGAGCCTGGCGGAGCTGAACTTCCTCCGCACGGGCGTGAAGACGGCCGGGCTGCTGGACGTCCACTACGTGACCGATGACGACATCCGCCGCCAGACCAGCTACGCCGTCAAGATCGGCGCCGTCACCGACGCCGCGCGCCAGCTCCCGATGAAAGGGCCGCGCGGTCTCTAGGGGGACGAGTCAGACGTGCGTTGCGCCCGCGGCGCTGGTGGGTTCCGCGGACGCGCCCTGCGCGCCGTGACCACGCCGAACCAACGCCCCCTCTGGAACCCACCAGCGCATGCTGACCGGCAACGCACGTCTGACTCGCTGCCCTAGATCAATTCCCGCGCGGCCTGGGAGACGTGGTCCGGATCGAACCGGATCAGCGCCAGCTCCGGGCCGTCGTGCGCGGCCGAGAAGGCGTGGGTGCGGCCGATCCGCTCGCTCCAGCGGCCGGTGAGCCGCGCCGACTCGTGCACGTGGCCGTGGAGCGTCACCAACGGCTGGCGCGCCTCGATGAACCGCCGCACCGCGATGCTCCCCACGTGCACGTCGACCGGCGCGTGGTCCACGACCTGACCGTCCAGGGCCGCCCGGTCCAGGGCGGTGTCGTAGGGCGGGGTGTGAAACAAGCACACCGCCCGGCTGAGGTCGGCGTCGCCCGCGAGCCGCTCCAAGTCCTCCTGAATAGTCCCGTAGCGGAGCTCGCGCTCCGGCATGGCGACGGTGTGCCAACCCTCCTCGGGAGCGCTGCAGCCCGGCTCCACGTGGCGGGAGACGTCGTAGCGCTCCCAGTCCTTGAGGCGGAACGGCGTGGGCGGCACGCAGGCGTAGCCGAAGACCTCCCAGGATTCCCACGCGATCCGACGGTCGTGGACGTATTCCCACACGTCGCGCCGGCCCGCCTCCAGCACGGCCTTCTCCTCCACGCGGGCATCGTCGTTGCCGAGGATCACGAACACTCTGGGATAGCCGGCACCGAGACGCGCCCGCAGGTGCTCGAGGCGCGGCACCAGGTAGCCGTCGAGGAAGTTGGGCGCGGTCATGGCGTGGGGCAGGAGATCGCCGCCCAGGAACACGGCCGCCGGACGCTCGCGGCCCATCGCCTCAATCAGCTTGTCGTACCGGTCGGGGCGACCATGGAGATCGGAGACGAAGAAACAAGCGGGCATTCGGACCGCTCTGATTATGGCGTCCCAGCCGCAGCGTTTGAACCCCGCCCCCGCGTCGGCTGGGCCCCACCCCACCCTCCGGGCGGCCCCTCACGCCGGGTTATGGGAATCTTCATACTTTACGAGGTTACTTGGGGGCGCCTTGGGGGGACGTTGTCCCCATCCCTTGTCTGGAGGAGTCGCTGTATGGCCACGAAGGTGATTGATGAAGTGTCCGCTCGGTCGGCGAACGCGAAAGACTATACGGCGGCGGTCATGGCTATGGTGGAGGCGAAGAACCCGGCTGAGCCGGAGTTCCACCAGGCCGTGCGGGAAGTGTTTGAGTCGCTGGAGCTGGTGCTGGACCGGCATCCGGAGTACCGGTCGGCCCGCATCTTGGAGAGGATCGTCGAGCCCGAGCGGGTCATCATGTTCCGGGTCCCCTGGATGGATGACGCGGGGGACGTGCAGGTCAACCGCGGCTTCCGCATCGAGATGAACAGCGCGATCGGCCCGTACAAGGGTGGGTTGCGCTTCCACCCCTCGGTGAACCTCGGGATACTCAAGTTCCTGGCCTTCGAGCAGGTCTTCAAGAACTCCCTGACGACGCTGCCGATGGGCGGCGGCAAGGGCGGGTCGGACTTCGATCCCAAGGGCAAGAGCGACGGGGAGGTCATGCGATTTTGCCAGAGCTTCATGACGGAGCTGTGGCGGCACATCGGGCCCAACACGGACGTGCCCGCCGGCGACATCGGCGTGGGCGGCCGCGAGATCGGCTACCTCTTCGGCCAGTACAAGCGTCTGGCTAACGAGTTCACCGGCACGCTGACGGGCAAGGGCCTGAACTGGGGCGGCTCGCTGATCCGTCCCGAGGCCACCGGCTACGGCTGCGTGTACTTCGCGGCCGAGATGCTCAAGACCCGCGGCCAATCGCTGGAGGGGAAAGTCTGCCTGGTCTCCGGCAGCGGCAACGTGTCACAGTACACGGTGGAGAAGCTGCTGGACTTGGGCGCCAAGCCGGTCGCCTTGTCCGACTCGAACGGCGTGATCTACGACCCCGAGGGGATCACCCGGGAAAAGCTCGCGTGGGCGATGGAGCTCAAGAACGTGCGCCGCGGCCGCATCAAGGAGTACGCGGACCGATTCAAGAGCGCCAAGTACCTGTCGGCGGACCCGCGGCTGGACTACAATCTGTTGTGGACCCTCAAGGCCGACTGCGCGTTCCCCAGCGCGACCCAGAACGAGATCAACGAGAAGGATGCCGCCAACCTGCTCAAGAACGGCGTGTTCGTGGTGGCAGAGGGGGCCAACATGCCGTCGACGCTGGAGGCGACCAAGGCCTTCCTCCAGGCGGGCATCCTGTATGGGCCGGCCAAGGCGGCCAACGCCGGTGGCGTGGCCACCTCGGGCCTGGAGATGGCGCAGAACAGCATGCGGCTCACCTGGACCCGCCAGGAAGTGGACGACCGCCTGCACGGGATCATGATCGCCATTCACCAGAGCTGCTTCGAGACCGCGCAGCACTACGGGCGGCCGGGGAATCTGGTGGACGGCGCCAACATCGCCGGGTTCGTCAAGGTGGCCAACGCGATGATCGATCAGGGCGTGGTCTGAACCGTTTGGGCCTAGGCGTGGAGCGCGGGGTGGAGTCCCTCCACCCCGCGCTTTTGTTCGACAGGGAGGCGCGATGACCGCCGGGGCGGGCGACGCCTACCAGGCCTTCCAGGGCCTGATGCCCTTTCGAGTGCAGGATATCCTGCTGGTCTCCAGCCTGTACGACGCGTTCACGCTGCAAGAGGACGGGCGGCTCAACGAGCTGATTCTGGGCGAGTTCCTGGAGCTGTCGCTGCACCACTCGCCGGGACTGACGCACGTCTCCAGCGGGACCGAGGCGTTGCGCCTGGCGCGGGCCGAGCGGCGCTTCAACCTGATCATCACCGCCCCCCATCCGGGTGACATGGACGCGACGGAGCTGGCGCGCGACGTGCGGCGCGCCGGCCTCGACGTGCCGGTGGTGGTCCTCGCGTTCGATAACAACGAGCGGAAGGATTTCGTCGCCCGGCAGGACCTGTCGGACATCGAGCGGGTCTTCTTGTGGCAGGGAAACGCCCGCATCCTGGTCGCCATCGTGAAGGGCGTCGAGGATCGGCGGAACGTGGCACACGACACGGCGCTGGTGGGAGTGCCGGTGATCCTGGTGGTGGAGGACAACGTCCGCTACTACTCGTCCTTCCTGCCCACCATTTACACCGAGCTCATCAGCCAGTCCCACCGGCTGATCAGCGAAGGCCTGAACCTCTCGCACAAGCTGGTGCGCACTAGGGGGCGGCCCAAGATCCTCCTGGCCAGCACCTTCGAAGAGGCCTGGGAGCTGTTCAGCCGCTACCGTCCCCATCTCCTGGGGCTCATCTCCGACGTCGAATTCCCGCGCGGGGGCACGCCCTCGCGGGAGGCGGGTTTCGAGCTGGCTCGCATGGCCCGCGCTGCAGTACCGGACTTGCCCATCCTGCTGCAATCCGGCCGGCCGGAGTTCGCCGCTGGCGCGCACGCCATCGGCGTGCCGTTCCTGCGAAAATACTCGGACACCCTGCTCGCCGACCTGCGCCGCTTCATGGTCGAGCAGTTCGCGTTGGGCGACTTCGTGTTCCGCCTGCCGGATGGCGCCGAGGTCGGGCGCGCGGGCGACCTCCAGGCGATGGAGAAGCTGCTGCGCACCGTCCCGGCGGGGAGCCTGGCCTACCATGCCGAGCGGAACGACTTCTCCCGCTGGCTGACGGGCCGCACGGAGTTCGCCCTGGCGCACAAGCTGCGGCCCCGCCAGCTCGCCGACTTTGCGTCGCTTGAGCACCTGCGCAGCGACCTCATCGACTCCATTGCCGAGTACCGGCGCGAGCAGCGTGAGGTCCTGATCGCGGACTTCGACCGCCACACGTTCGACGGCACTGGGAACTTCTTTGCCCGTATCGGGGGCGGCTCGTTGGGTGGCAAGGCGCGCGGCCTGGCCTTCCTGCGCTACCTGCTCCACTACCATCGTGCCGAGGACCGCTTTCCGGGTGTGCACATCGCGGTGCCGCCGGCGGTCGTGATCGCCACCGACTGCTTCGACCAGTTCCTCGCCCAGAACCGTCTGCTGGAGCTGGCGCTGAGCGGGAGCGACGATGGCGAGATCCTGCGGCGCTTTCTGGCCGCGGCATTGCCCAAAGCCGTGATGGCGGACTTGCGGCGATTCCTCGAACACGTCCGGTGGCCGCTGGCGGTGCGCTCGTCGAGCCTGCTGGAGGACTCCCAGTATCTGCCGCTCACGGGTGTCTACCAGACGTACATGCTGGCAAATAACCATCCGAGCCAGAAGCAACGACTGGCGCTGTTGGTCCAGGCGATCAAGCGAGTGTACGCGTCTACCTTCAGCCAACACGCCAAGGCCTATCTGCGGGCGACGCCCTACCGGCTGGAGGAGGAGAAGATGGCCGTGATCCTGCAGCAGGTGGTCGGGGCCCGCCACGGCAACCGCTACTACCCCGATTTCGCCGGGGTGGCGCGGACCCACAACTTCTATCCGGTGCCGCCGCTTCGAGCGGAGGATGGCGTGGCGGCCGTCGCGCTGGGCCTGGGACGGGCGGTGGTGGAGGGCGAGCGGTGCCTCAATTTCTCCCCGCGCCACCCGCGCCAGATCCTCAACTTCTCGTCGGTCGAGGACATCCTCGCCAACTCGCAGCGCGAGTTCTGGGCTCTCGAGCTGGAGCACGCCCTCGAGCCGCTCGACCCCGAGGAGACGATGCGGGAAACGCGCTTCGGGCTGGCGGCGGCGGAAGCGGACGGCACGCTGGCGGCGGTGGGCTCCAGCTACTCGGAGGAGAATCACGCGGTGCACGATGGGCTGTCGCGCAGCGGTGTCCGGCTGGTCACGTTCGCCCCCATCCTCAAGCACGGCGTGTTCCCCTTGGCCGAGATCCTGTCGCAGCTGCTGCAGCTGGGACGCCAGGGGGTGAATCGCGAAGCGGAGATCGAGTTCGCCGTGCGCCTGAGCCGCGGCGGGGGGGAGCCTGCCGAGTTCGGCTTCTTGCAGGTGCGGCCGCTGGTCCTGATGCGGGAGAGTGAAGCCGGGGCGCTGGCGGAAGTCCGGGACGCGCAACTGGTGTGCCGCAGCCCGCGGGTGTTGGGGAGCGGGGTGGTAACGGGCCTGCACGATCTGGTGGCGGTGGACTTCCAGCGCTTTGATCGGGCCCAGAGTCACGCGGTGGCGCAGCAGGTGGCACGGTGCAACGCGCTGCTCTCGGCCGAGGGACGGCCGTACCTGCTCATTGGAGTCGGGCGCTGGGGATCCAGGGACCCATGGCTGGGGATCCCGGTCACCTGGGACGAGATCTCCGCCGCCCGGGTGATCGTCGAGACAGGGTTCCGCGACCTGCGCGTCACGCCGTCGCAGGGGAGCCACTTCTTCCAGAACCTGACCTCCTTCCAGGTGGGGTATTTCACGGTCAATGCCGAGATCGGCGAAGGGTTCGTGGACTGGGACTGGATCCTGGCGCATCCCCCGCAGTTGGAGCTGCCGTTCGTGCGCCACCTGCGCTTCGACCGGCCGCTGGTGGTCAAGATGGGCGGCAAGGAAGGGTGGGGTGTGATCTACAAGCCCGGGCTCAGCGAGTAACGCCGGGCATGAGACGTGGAAGATGAGAGGTGAGATGTTGAGACGTGGCGCCCGGCTGGGTCTCTGCGCGCGCTAGCAGTTCGCGCGCGCCGCAGACGAAAGGAGTCTATATGGCGCGCGCTTCACTGACGCGCGCTCCGAGACCCAACCGGGCGCCACGTCTCACTTCTTCCTTCTCACCTCTCACACGTAGCTTTCCTGGCATGTCCCCCGCGGACCGGCCCCTTCCCGCCCAACGGCGAGCCATCGAGGCGCCGCTCGGTCCGCTCCTGGTCATCGCCGGACCGGGTGCGGGCAAGACCTACTGCCTGATCCAGCGCATCGCGCACCTGATTCGGGTCCATCGCATCCCGCCGCAGCGGATCTGCGCCGTCACCTTCACCAACAAGGCCGCCGAGGAAATCGCCGGGCGCCTCCGGGAGACCCTCGATCACGACGCGGAAGCGGTCACGCGGGGCACGCTCCACTGGCTCTGCGCCGGGATCCTGCGGGATCACGCGAAGGCCGCGGGGCTCCGGCCGGGGTTTGGGATCGCCGACGAGCCGTACCAGCTCTCGGTGCTGGCACGGCTCGGCGTCTGGAAGAAGCGGCGGCGCCAGCTCCTGACGCTGTTCGGGCGGCGGCGGCTGCAAGGCCGCCCGCTGCACGGGCGGGATGAGCAGCTCTTCCAGCGCTACGTCGGCGCGCTGCGCGAGCGGAACATGGTGGATTTCGACGACTTGATCGGCCTCACCGACGAGCTGTTCCAGCGCCGCCCCGCGGTGGCGGACCAGGTCGCCGGGCGATGGGACTACGTGCTGGTGGACGAGGGACAAGACCTCGACCCGACCCAGTACGCCATCCTCAAGCGTCTCGCAAGCGGCCACCGTAACCTGTTCGTAGTGGGCGACGACGAACAATCGATCTTCTCGTGGCGCGGGGCGGAGCCCGCGGTGCTGCGGCGGTTCCAAGAGGAGTTTGGGCTAACGGCGCCGATCGTGCTGGACAAGAACCGCCGCTGCTCGCACCAGATCTTTGAAACGGCGCGCCGGCTCGTGGCCGGCAACCCCAATCTGTTCGAGAAAGCGCTGTCCGCGGAGCGTAGCTCGGAGCATGAGGTGCTGGCATATGGGTTCACGGACCCAGCCGCGGAGGCGAACTGGATCCTGGCCGATCTCGCGGCGGACCGGGCGCGCTCAGGCCGGTCCTTCGGCGGGTACGCCGTGCTGTATCGGACGCACGAAGTGGGGGCCGAGCTGGAGCAGCGATTTCTCCGGGCGGCGGTACCGTGCCGCCTGGCGCACGGCCGGGCGTTGGCGGACGATGAAGTCATTGCGCACGTCACAGCGTGTGTTCGGCTGATGCTCGACCCGGACGATCCGGTGGCGCAGGAGGCCCTGGCCGCGCTGGTGTTGCCGGAACAGCTGTTGGAGCAGCTGCGGGCGGAAGGTGCGCAGAGCGGGTTCGTGGCTGCGGTTCGGGTCTTTGCCAGGAAGGCGCCGCGCAGCGATCCCGATACCAAGAAAGCGTGGCGGTTTGTCTATCAGGTCGAGAACCTCGCCGCCTTACGCCAGGCGCACGCCACGCTGGCGGGCGTGGTCCCCGAGCTGCTGGTCCAGCGAGTGGGCAAGTACCGCAACGTCCTGGAGGAGCGCTACGAGGAGCTGACCGACCCGGCCGCGCACGCCCAGGCGTGCCGCCTCGCCCAACGGCTGGCCGGCGCGCTGGCGGCGGACGGGCGCATGTGGCTGGCCCCGGCGAGAGGCGTGGAGGTGGCCTTGCGCGGCATGTTGCTCGCGGCGGGCTACCCGGGCGTGGGCTACCTGGATCGCGACGCGGCGCCGCAGCTGGCCGACGTCCAGGTCACCCCGGACGATGCAGGGACCGGCGGGTTGGCCGTGACCGTGTTCAAGGCGCTCCAACTGCTCCACGCGAGGGACTTCGAGTCCGGCTTCAAGAACTATGTCGCGTTCGACCTCGAAACCACGGACCTCGATGCCGACATCTGCGACATCGTGGAGCTGGGTGCCGTCCGGGTGCGGGACGGCCAGCCGGTCGAGGAGTTCCGAACCCTGCTCAAGGGGGCCCGGCCCATCTCGCCGCGCGCGACGGCGGTGCACGGGTACCGGGACGAGGACGTGGTGGAGGCGCCAGCGTTGGCCGACGTCTGGCCGCGGTTTCTGGCGTTTGTGGGCCGCGACGTGCTGGTGGCCCACAACGCACAGGAGTTCGACGTTCCGGTGCTGCGCCGCGCGGCCCGCGGCCTGGAGCGGCTGGATCGCCTGACCTTTTTCGACACCTACCCGCTGGCGCGATCGCTGTGGCGGGACAGCGCGCGGCTGGGGGATCTGGCGCTTCGGTTCGGCATCGAGGCCGGCCGTGCTCATCATGCGCTGGACGATGCCCGGACGCTGGCCCAGGTGTTCAGCAGGCTGGGCCAGCAGCGCCTCAAGCGGGCGCGCACGGCGACGCTCACCAACCTGCTCGACTATGTCGGCTTGGGCCTGGCGTTGGAGACGGGGATAGAAGGGATAGATGGGATAGGCACTGGGGATCGCACGGCGCTATTCGAGGTCGCGTCGAGTTTCGCGTTGGGCCGCTACAGCGAGTGCCTGGAGTGGTACGCGCAGGAGCGCGAGCGGTTCGCCCGGGGCGATCTCCCGGCGCTGGACCAGGTCATCGAGCGGCTCGGCGGGCGCGAGCGCATGGAGCGCCTGCGCGCCGAGCCTGATCCCGCGCGGCGCTATCCGGCCGCGATGGCGCGACTGGAAGCGTTGATGGAGGCGAGTGCCGCGGACACGCTGGAGGAGGCTATCCGCCGATTCCTGGAGCGGGTGGCGCTCTCGACCTCGGAGGGTCCTGACGTGGCGCCGGATCGCGTGAACCTCTTGACGCTGCATGCCACCAAGGGCCTCGAGTTCGACTGCGTGTACGTCGTGGGCGCGGAGGACGGCCAACTGCCGGGCGGGCGTCCGGGGCACGAGGTGATGCGCGGCGAGATCGAGGAATCGCGCCGATTGCTGTACGTGGGCATGACCCGGGCCAGGGATCGGCTGGTGTTGACGCGCACGCGCGAGCGGGGCGGCCTGCCGGGAGGCGGCAACCGCTTCCTGGACGAAATGGCATTGAAGCCGGTATATGTGGACCTTGTCACTGCCCCGTGAGGTGACCGTCATGTCTCGCAACACTCGGTTGCTCGGCCTGGTTTCGCTCTTGGTGACCTGCGCCGCGGTGCCGGCGCGCGCGCAGTCCTTCACCCTTGAGCACGTCATGTCCGCCCCCTTTCCCTCGGACCTCACCGCCGCGCCGAGTGGCGGGAAGTTCGCGTGGGTGCAGGACGACCGCGGCATGCGGAACCTCTGGGTGGCGGAAGCCCCGGCCTACCAGGGCCGCCAGGTGACGCGCTACGCCGAGGACGATGGCCAGGAGCTGTCCAACGTGCAGTTCACGCCGGACGGCTCGAGCTTGGTATACGTGCGCGGCGGCCCCCCCAACCGGGCGGGCGAGATTGCCAACCCCACAAGCGACCCGGACGGCGCGGAGCAGGCCATCTGGATTGTCTCGCTGGCAAACGGGACGCCGCGGAAACTGGCAGACGGCTCGTCACCAACGGTGTCGCCCAAAGGCGACGTGGTCGCGTTCCTCCGGAGGGGAGAAGTCTGGACCGCGTCGCTGGCCGACTCCACCGCGAGACCCATCCAGTTGTTCAAGGCCCGTGGCAGCCAGGGGAGCCTCGCCTGGTCGCCGGATGGGTCCATGCTGGCGTTCGTCTCGGGTCGGGGCGACCACAGCTTCATCGGCGTGCACGACCGCGGGAAGAACCAGGTGCGCTACCTCGAGCCGTCGGTGGACCGGGACGACGAGCCCACCTGGTCGCCGGACGGGAGGCGGATCGCGTTCGTCCGCGTCCCCGGCTTCAAGCGCGGGCTGCCGTTCATCGAGCGGCGCGAGGGCGAGCCCTGGTCCATCCGGGTGACCGACGTGGCGACCGGCGTGGGTGCCGAGGTCTGGCGCGCGTCGCAGGGGAAGGGAAGCGTGTTCCACGGCGTCGTCGCGGAGCGCCAGCTGTTCTGGACCGCCGGGGACCGCATCGTGTTTCCCTGGGAGCGCGACGGCTGGGTGCACCTCTACTCGGTGCCGGTCGCGGGCGGCGCGGCCACGTTGCTCACGCCGGGCGAATTCGAAGTCGAGCACGTAACGATCAGCTCCAACGGCCGCGAGATGATCTACTCCTCGAACCAGGGCGACATTGACCGCAGGCATGTGTGGCGGGTGCCTGCGACTGCTGGCGCGCCGGTCGCCATCACACGGGGCACGGGCATCGAGTGGTCTCCAGCCGTGGCCGAGGACGGGACGCTCGCGTTCCTGGCGTCGGACGCTCGAACACCCGCCCACGCGGAAGTTCTGGCCACGGGGGGGAACCGGCGGGCGCTCGCGACTTCCAGCATGCCGGCGGCATTCCCCTTAGGGCTCCTGGTCGAGCCGCAGCAGGTCATCTTCTCCGCTGCCGATGGGATGCGGATTCACGGGCAGTTGTTCGTTCCCAGGGACGTGCGGCCGGGTGAGCGGCGGCCCGCAGTGATCTTCTTCCATGGCGGCTCGCGCCGGCAGATGCTGCTGGGCTGGCACTATCTCTATTACTACCACAACACCTACGCGCTGAATCAGTACCTGGCGAGCAAGGGGTACGTGGTCTTCTCCGTGAACTACCGTTCCGGCATCGGCTACGGCATGGAGTTCCGAGAGGCGCTCAACTACGGAGCCCACGGCGCCAGCGAGTACAACGACGTCATGGGGGCGGGGTTGTTCTTGCGGAGTCGGCCGGACGTGGACCCGGATCGCATCGGGCTCTGGGGTGGTTCGTACGGCGGCTATCTCACGGCGCTGGGGCTGGCGCGCTCGTCCGACCTGTTCAAGGCGGGCGTGGACCTGCACGGCGTGCATGACTGGAACGTGGTGATCCGGAACTTCGCGCCCAGCTACGACGCCACCTCGCGGGAAGAGGTGGCTCGGCTGGCCTTTCAGTCGTCACCCATGGCCTCCGTCGCCACGTGGCGCTCTCCGGTGCTCCTGATCCACGGCGACGATGACCGCAACGTGCCGTTCAGCGAGACGGTGGACATCGTGGAGTCGCTCCGGGCGCAGGGGGTGGAGTTCGAGCAGCTGATCTTCCCCGACGAGGTGCACGATTTCCTGCTGCACCGGCATTGGCTCCAGGCCTACCGGGCCGCAGCGGACTTCTTTGACCGGAAGCTCACGGGTGCGTCGGCGGCGAGCACGCGGTGATCGGCTAGCAATGCCTCTAGGTGCAGGCGTCGTACCATGTCTTCCGAAAGACGCGGCTCGCGCGCGGGCGCGACATACAGAGTGGAGTACACCTTGAGAGGGGTGCGGGTGAGGCGCGCGAGCGGCACGGTGTCGATCCTGGGCTCGTAGAGCGGCGCCGGTGGGATCTCGTAGATGGTGACCGGGTGATCCGGTGGGTAGTGTCGGCCCAGCGCCGCGGCCAGCACCTGGAGACCCGGCCGGCTTCCCTCGAGGCGCGCGCGGTAGCGCGTGACGCCGACCGCCCCGGCCTGGAGCAGGATGAGCGGCGTAGCCGGCTCGACCGCCCTAGGCCGCAACACGAAATCCGTGGCGTCGTAGAGCTGGCAGCCTCGCACGCCGGGATCTAGCCCGAGATCGGCGAAGAGGCAGTCCGCCGCCGAAATACCGGGAAGCATACGCGCCTCGTGGCCTTCGGCCCGAGCTCGCCGGAGCGCTTCGTGGGTTACTTCCATGAGCACCGCAGGGTGCCCGTAGAACGCCGCGCATACCTGGCGGCCGTTCCGCACCGCCGCCAGCAGCCGCTCCACCATCTCCGCCGCGGCCGCGGCGCCCGAGCGGCCGGGGCGATAACTGTCGTGCAGCGACGTGGTTCGCCGGTTGAGGCTTCGGAGGTACACGGCCGTGAACGGGTCGCCCATGAGATAGAACACCTGGTCGGCCAGCTCGATCTGCGCCCGAGCTTCTGGCGTGACCTGGCCCGCGACGGCGTACCCCGCTCCCACCACCGTGAGGGAGCCGGCACGCACTCGGCGCCCCGGCGCGCGCCCGGATGACCGCTGCGGAGGCCGAGGGGCGGCTAGCGTTTTTGGCAGGACACGTGGCAGCCGGAGCCGAGCCGCCACGCGGCGATCGGGCGGGGAGTCGCCCCGGGGAGGAAGGTACAGCGTGGTGTGAACGGTGACGCCGCCCGCCGCCACCTGCGCTAGCGGGACGCGGGCAACCCGGGGTTCGCACACCGAGAAGATCGCCGCCTCGTAGAGGACCACCTCGTGATCCGGCGGGTAGTGGCGGAGCAGCGTCTCGACCAAGACGCTGAGACCCTGCTCCCCCCAGAGCGGCTCTTTCTCATACGTGCCGACTCCCACGGCACCCACCTGCCACAACACCAGCGCGCTCCGCACATCGAAGCGCGGCGCGTACACCAGGAAGTAGCTGGCTTCGTAGCTCTGGCAGCCCCGCCGCGCCGGGTCGAACTCGACGTCCGCGAACAGGCAATCCTCGGCCGAGATGCCGGGCCGCATGGTCGCGGAGTACCCCGCGGCGCGGGCCTGCCGGATCGCTTCGTGCGCCGGGTTCACGAACACACCGGGATGCCCGTAGAACGCGGCACAGACCGTGAGGCCCCGGCGCACCGGATCCAGGATGCGCCGGACCATGTCCCGGTAGGCCAGGCGGCGATCGCCACCCACGCGGTAGGCGTCGTACAGCGACTCGTACGTAGGATTCCGATCGCCGAGCCACAACCGCGTGGCCGGGTCGCCGCCCAGGCAAAACAGCTTCTCAGCGCGGTCGATGTACGCCAGGGCTTCGGGCGTGATCTGCCCCGCCCCCAGGTACCCGGTTCCCACTACGGCGAGGGATCCCCGCGCGCCGGGTGCGTTCACCGGGGTGTCGGCGACCTGTTACTGGTGGGTCCCCAAAAACAGGATGACGAAGCACCCTGGGGGAGCGTCGTCACCAAGGTGCTTCCAGATCGTCTCGGGATCGCGACTCCGGAGCGCCGCCTTCCCCTCTTCGCTCAGGCCGGCCGCTTGCATGGCGCGCTCCGGATCCTTCTTCCAGGCCTCCTTCAGCTCGGGATGCTGCGACAACGCAACGATGAAGTGGGCGGTTCGCTTCGCGGCACTGCTCTTGCCACCTCGGGAACTCCGGCGCTTGGCGCTCACGGCTGCCTCCAGGGAGGGGGAAGGAAGGGCGCCAACCTACGCCCGCGGCCCCAGCCTGTCAAACGACTCCGGGCATCAAATCGCCGGTCGCCATCCGGGCGACCGGGTATCGTTGCCAGAAGACATCCGCGGCCTCTCGGTCCAGCTCGGCGCTCATGCGCTCCAGCAAGCCGCGCGCCTGGGCGAGGTGGGCCGGTTCTCGTTGCAGGCGATGGAGAATCACGAGCAGTTCAGCCGCCACCGAGCACCGACACTCGGCCGCAAGGTCGGCGGCGGGAGGGTCGCCCGCCCCTAGCAGCGCCAGATAGGCCGCCGGAAGCGGTCCCGGTACTGAGGGGTGGTAGCGCTTCACCAGGTCGGCTGCCTCACGCAGCAGGCTCAGCGCCTCCTCTCGCCGTCCCTCGAGGGCCCGGAGACGACCCAGGTCAAAAGCGGCCTCCGCCTGCCCCTGTCCGGCCCGCGCGGCGCGGAAGTGGTCCAGCGCTTCCTGGTAGCGCGCCGCCGCGCGGTCCCACTCCGCCTCCGCCCAATCCACGTTTCCCTGGCGTAGGTGCAGATAGCCCATCGCCGGCTTGACCGCCCACAGCTCGGCCAGATCGGCCCCCAGGTCGGCGTGCCGACGCGACTCGGCCAGTCCCCCGGTCTCGAAGTGCACTTCGGACAGGGCCATGTGGGCTAGCGTCTCGCCGACGCGGTAGAGGATCTCGCGGCTCAGCGCTAGTTGCTCCTCCAGGTGTCGGCGGGCGGCGCCGTACTCTCCGTTCCAGACCGCCACCTGTCCGAGATTGAACAGCGCGATCGCGGCACTCTCGCGGTAGCCGATCCGCCGGGCGACCTCCAGTTGCTCGGCCGCCCCGGTCTGCGCCGGCGCGCGCTGATTCAGAGCCAGGTACAGATTGGAGAGCAACCCCAGCGCCTCGCAGATCAGCCGTTCCTGGCCGCTCTCCCGAGCCAAGGCCAGCTGCCGCTCGAATCGCTGGCGGGCTTCCTCGAAGCGTCCCATCAAGCCCACCAATTGGCCCAGGGCGGCGAGCGCCGCGATCGCGGTCCCCCGATCGCCCGCCTCCTCCGCTCTCGTCAGGGCGACCAACAATGACTGGTAGGCCTCGTCATACTTGGCCTCCATCATCTGCTGCCGGCTCACGCGGAGTCCCGCTTTCGCGAGTCGCGCCTGGTCGCCGAGGCCCCGCGCGATCTCCGCCGCGTCGTGCGCCGCTTGCCGAGCCTCGTCCCCCCGGCCCAGCAGCGCCAGCGCGTCCGTCCGGATCAGCTCGATGTCCGCCCGCAGCGCGGCTTGCTCGGTTCCCAGGCGGGCCAACATTACCTCGGCCAGCTGGACCAGCGCTTCACGCCGGTACTCCGCCCGCAGGTGCTCGAGCGCCGGCAGTGCCAACTCCAGCGCGGCCTGCGGTCGGTTGCCTTGGAAGTAGTGATTCGCCAGGAAGACCGCGGCCTGGGCCGGCACCGGAGTGCCGGCTGGGTGGTCAATCCGGGCGCGCTGTGCGTACCGCTCCGCCGCCAGGGCATGGTATTCCTCCCGCAGGCCTTGGGGCAACGTCTCGTAGAGTAGCTCCTGTAGTTGGTGGTGGTCGAATTGGAACTGGCGCCCCACGGCTCGAACCAGTCCTGTGCGACGCTCCGCCACCGCCAACCGCTGGAGCACGTCCAGCCGCTTGGCGTCCAGCATCAGCGCGACCAGGTCCGCGTCGAACTCGAAGCCCAAGACCGCCGCGGCGTCCAGCATCGCGCGCTCGTCGTCTTTCAGCTCGTTCAACCGGTTCACCAGCAGCTCGCGCACGGTGGCGGGGATGGCCAGGTGTGTCAGGCTCCGGTGCGTGTCCGTGGGTTGGGTGGCCAGCTGGCCCAGCACCCCCCGCTCCTCCAGGTCCCTGATGCTCTCCAGCACGAAGAACGGATTGCCGCCCGTCCGAGCGGCCAGGTGCGTCCCCAGCTCGGACGCCACGCTCCACCGTCCCACCTTTGCGTGGACCAGCGCGATGATCTCGTCGGTGCCCAGGCGTCCGAGCTTGATCCGGGTGGCGCCCGGGAAGTGGAGCAGGGACGTGGTTAGATCTGGCGGCGCGTCCAACCGGCTGGTGACTACGAACATGGCCCCGATCCGCACCAATTGCCGAGCCAGGCCCACCATCAGCCGGCGACTGTCGACCGTCGAGAAGTGCGCGTCGTCCACGATCCAGATCATGGAACTGCGCCGCGCCAGGGACTCGGCGAGGTCGCACAACAACCCCACGACGGCTTCGGCCGACAGCCGCTCGGCTCCGGCGGGCGGCGCCCGGCCAGTGAGGTAGGCGGCGAACGCCGGCAGCAGCGGCCCCGCGCCGGGCAGCCACCGCTCGAGCTGCCGCTCCAGCGCGGCAGCGCCCAACCGCTGCACCACCGCCTGGCTGATCGCGTCCGCAGCGCCTCCCAGCCCGCCCGGCGGGTGCGACCCGTAGAGCACCTCGGTCGCTGATTCTTCGGCCCGAAGACGAGTGACGAACTCATCGAGCAGGCGGGTCTTGCCCACGCCCGCTTCCCCCTCAAGCAAGACCACGCGGCCTTCTCCCCGCTTGAGGCGCTTCCACCCATTGAGCAGCGCGCCCATTTGCTGCTCGCGGCCCACGAAGGGGGCCTCGCGCGCCGCTGTCAGCCGGATGGCCGCCGGCGGACCCGCGGCCTCGGCCGATGCGCGCCGCCACCAGTCGGAGTGCTCCTGGAACTCCAGGATGGCGGCCACTTCGGCCGCGGAGGTGAACCGATCCTCCGGTCGTTTCTCGAGCAGCCGGACGATCAGCGCATCGAAGAACGGCGTGAGACTCGGGTTGAGCTGGACTGGCCGCTCGGGCACGTGTTCCAGGTGGCGGAACATCACGGCGACGGGTGTGTCGGCCGTGAAGGGAGCCACCCCGGTGGCCGCCTCGTACAGCAGCACGCCGAGTGAGTACAGGTCCGAGGCCGGTCCCACCTCGTCGCCCGCTACCTGCTCAGGCGAGGAATAGAGCAAGGACCCCACGATGTAGCCGGTGCGCGTCAGCCGGGTGGCGGCGGACGCTACCTGCGCGATCCCGAGGTCCATCACTTTGACTTGATGGTCGGGCGTGATCAAGACGTTTTCAGGCTTCAAGTCGCGGTGGGTCGCGCCTGCGTCATGCACCGCCTGGAGCCCTTGAGCGATCCGGAGGGCAAGATCTCGAAGCAGCGGCTCCGGCAGGACGCCCACGTCCGTCATCAGGGCCCGCAGGGTGCGGCCCTCGACGAATTCCAGAATCAGGAAGTGGCACGGACCGGCGGGGGATTCCGCCTGGCCGCTCTCGAATGTGCGGACCACACAGGAATGGGATACCTGCGCGCCGAGCGCGGCCTCTCGCTCGAACCGCCGGATGGTGGCTTCCTCAAACAGCAGCTCGGGGCGAAGCACCTTGAGAGCGACCCGCGTCCCCGCCTTGGCGTAGGGCCGGTCGGCCACGAGCTCGGCCAGGAAGACGCGTCCCATGCCGCCCGCGCCCAGTTCCCGGACCAAGCGGCACGGGCCGATGGAGTCCCCCAGGTGACTCCAATGCGAGGTCCGTTCGGGCTCGGAGGGTACTCGGTTCACGACTGGGAGGGTCCTTTCACGAGGTCCTCGGCGCCGGCGCGAAGGGGGGAACCGGCGGCTCGCGCGCCGGCAGCGGACCGACATATTCTAAACCCGGCTGCCCGTCTGTCGAGACGGCTCGCACCAACCTCCCGGAGGAATCCTGCATGCGGCATCGAACCCTGGCGGGCGGTGGGTGGGTCCCCGAACGCCACGATCCCAGGGACCTCACCGCCGATCATCCCCGCATTCGCCGGCTCTTGGCTCGCGGTGCGCGGCGCGGTCCGGCTCGTCGCCCGCGACTCCCCCGCTCGGTGGACCTCCGGAAATGGTGTGGCGCGATCCACTTCCAGGGCGGATTCCCCACGTGCAACGCCCATGCCGTCTCCGCGCTGGTGGAGTACTTCGAGCGACGGGCCTTCGGTGAATCGGTGGAACCGTCCGTGCGCTTTCTCTATCGGGTGGCCGAGAATCTAGTCCAGGCGACCGAGGATGGTCCCGTTTACATCCGTCAGGTGATGGGCGCGCTGAAGCTGGTCGGGGTTCCGCCGGCCAAATTCTGGCCCTACCCCCAGGTGAAGAAGGACAAGCAGGGTCGCTATCCCACCGACGACCCGGCGCTGCACCAGGAACCTACCGCCTTCTGTTATGCGGTCGCAGCCGACTATCGGTCGGTGACGTACTACCGGCTCGACGCGCGGACGCCCGCCGGAGCGCTCCGGACGGCGCCGGCCCGGTTGCTGAGCCAGGTGAAACGTCATCTCGCCACGGGCATCCCGACCGCCTTCGGGTTCCCGCTGTTCGCGCAGGCCGTGACGCAGTCCTGGAAGGGAACGCCCGGCTTGATTCCATTTCCGGGCGCGCAGGATACCGAAGTGGGCGGGCACGCGGTCGTCGCGGTGGGCTACGACGACGGGAAGCGGGTTCGCAACCTCTCCACCGGGGCCGCGACCACCGGCGCGCTCCTCCTTCAGAACTCGTGGGGCGTCGAGTGGGGGGATCAAGGATTCGGCTGGCTACCGTTTGAGTACCTGCTCCAGGACCGCGCGCGGGACTTCTGGACCCTGACCCGGGCTGAGTGGATCGACACGGGGCAATTCCAGCTGGGGTTGGTCGCTCGAGGGCGGTAGCCGCCCGCGGCCCGTACTTGGTGAACCTGGCATCTTCCGAGGGACGTATGACTCGCCGGTCGTGCTTGCCGATCTCCGTGGTGCTGGTCCTGATTCCGGGGCTGGCTTCAGCGCAAAGCGATGTCGCCTTTCCACCGGAGGCGTACGCCGGTCGTCGCGGGCGACTCCTGGAGCGCACCGGCCAGGCGGCGGTCGTCGTGCCGGGCGCGTATCTCATTGGCAACGGCGGCCACGACAAGCAGGATCCCACGTTCTGGTATCTCACGGGCGTCGAGTCGCCGTACGCGATCCTGGTGATTGCGCCGACGGCGGGCGGCGGGCATCGGGAAGCGCTGTTCCTCCCCGAGCCATTCCAGTTTGCGGGCGCCCAGTATCCCATGGCCGACGAGCGGTTTCGCCGGGCGGCGTGGAACCTGCCCATCCGGCGGTTGTTCCCTGGGCCGGAGGCTCAGCGCGCCACGGGCATCGCGGAAACCTATCCGCTGTCTGAGTTCACGATGCGTTTGCGCGAGCTGGCGGCATCGGCCGACACGGTGTACCTGCCGAAGGGCGGGGCGGCGCTGTATGCGCCGCCCGCCATGCCGGTGCCGCTCTCGATGGGGCAGCAGTTCGCGCGGGATCTCGCGCCGGTGCTGCCGGGCAAGGTGATGGCCGACGTGAGCCCCTTGGTCGCGAGGATGCGCCTGATCAAGGACCAGCACGAGATCGCCGCGCTTCGCCGGGCGGCGGAGATCAGCGCCGCGAGCTTCCGCGAGGTATTGAGGACCTTGAAGCCCGGCATGAACGACCTCGAGGTAGCCGGGCTCATGGAATACGTCTGGAAGCGCGAGGGTTCTCCGCGCGCCGCGTTCGGGCCCATCGTCTCGTCCGGATCGTCCGCCGTCGGCCTGTTCACGCTCAAGTCGGAGAACTACAACTCGACGGACCGCGCGATGCAGGCTGGGGAGCTGGTGTTTCTTGACTACGGCGCCGCCGAGTTTCAGACCTACGCGTCGGACGTGTGCCGTACCTACCCGGTCTCGGGGCGCTTCACCGACGAGCAGCGGAAATACTACGAGATCGTGCTCGAGGCTCAGGAAGCCGCGATCGCGTCGGTCCGGCCGGGGGTGGCTATGCTGGAGGTGATCCGCGCGGCCGCCCGGGTGTACCGGAACCACGGGCTGGAGCAGTACGAGGACGTGGAACGGATGGGCGTGGACAAAGTCTGGGGCGTGATGCCCTCACCCACCCACTACCTGGCTCGCAACGGCGGCCTTACCGCGTACAGCGCCGCAGGAACCGGCGTCCGCGATCTGGGCCACCACATCGGGCTCGAGGCGACGGATAGCCGCGACTACTCCCAGCCGCTCGAAGCGGGTATGGTGTTCACCATCGAGCCCAAGCTCTACATCCCCGAGCGGGGGATCGCGATCATGATCGAGGACGTGATCCTGGTGATCCCCGCCGGGCGCGAGAACCTCTCAGCTGCGGCGCCGAGAACGGTCGAAGACATCGAAGGCGCCATGAGATCGCGCTAGACTCCCTCTGCCTCACCCGAAGCGGTTGCGGGCCGACGCCCCATCCGTACCTTGGGCTCGATGACCGTCGTGACCCACACCACTGTCGCCCGGTTCATGCGGGAACAGTGCCGTACCGTGGTCACGGAGGCGGCCGACTGAGATGCGAGACTATCCGCTGATCCGGATCACGCCCCCGGGGCCGCGGGCCAAGGACATCGTGGCTCGCGAGAGCCTGTGGGCGGCGAGCGCGTACCTCAAAGAGTATCCCCTGGTGGTGGCGCGAGCGCGCGGCGTCGTGGTGGAAGACGTAGACGGCAACCGATTCCTCGACTTCATCGGGGGAATCGCCGTCGCCTCGACGGGCCACTGCCATCCGCAGGTGGTGGCGGCCATCAAGGACGCCGCCGACCGCTTCCTGCACATCTGCGGCTCCGACTTCTACTACGAAGTGATGGGCACGCTGTGCGCGCGGTTGGCCACGCTGGCACCCGGTGCGAGTAAGAAACGGGTGTTTCTCACCAACTCGGGCACGGAGGCCGTGGAGGGCGCTATCAAGCTGGCTCGATACCACACACGCCGCCCGGCAATCATCGCATTCCAGGGGGCGTTTCACGGGCGGACCTACGGCGCCTTGAGCCTCACCTCCAGCAAAGTGAAGCAGCGGGCCGGTTTCGGCCCGTTCCTCCCCGGGGTCCACCACGTGCCGTACGCCTACTGCTACCGATGCGACTATGGAAAGACGTATCCCGAGTGCGGCCTCTTCTGCGTCTCCACGCTGGAGAACGACCTCTTCGCGCGACAGGTGGATCCTCGGGACGTCGCGGCCGTCTTCGTGGAGCCGGTCCTGGGAGAAGGCGGATACGTGGTTCCCCCGCCGGACTACCTGCGGTCACTCCGCGAGCTCTGTGATCGCCACGGCATCCTGCTGGTGTGCGACGAAGTACAATGCGGCATCGGACGGACTGGAACGCTCTTCGCCTCCCAGGACGCAGGCGTGGAACCGGACATTCTCCTCACCGCCAAGGGCCTCGGCTCGGGCATGCCCATCGGGGCCATCGTGGCCCGAGAGTCGGTGAGCACGTGGGAGAGGGGGTCCCACGGTTCGACGTTCGGCGGCAATCCCGTATGTTGCGCGGCCGCCATCGCCACCCTCGAGCTGGTGGAGCCCGAACTGGTTCACAATGCGGCCCGCATGGGCCAGCGCCTGCTGGACGGGGCGCGACGACTCGGCGCCGCGCACGACGTGATCGGCGATGTCCGCGGCAAGGGTCTGATGATCGGTCTCGAGTTCGTGCGCGATCGGGCCACGCGTGAGCCCGCACCCACACTCGCCTCGGCGGTCGTCCAATCGGCGTTCCGCAAGGGGCTCCTCCTCCTCGGAGCCGGTCGCAGCACCCTACGGCTGGCGCCGCCATTGATCGTGGACGACTACGACGTCGACACGGCGCTCGGCATCATCGAGGACTGCATTCGGGAGGCCGATCCCTAGCATGAGGAGTCTGCCCATGCCATCCGCCGCAGGCCGATCGAGCCGTACGCCCTCTCTCACCCGGGCGTCGCGGGCCACTGCCCACATCGCTCGGGCGATCGCGCTGGCTCTCTGCGCCGCGTGGCTGGTTCCCGGTTCCGTCCTAGGTCAGGAGGAGGCCCGCTCGATTTCGGGCTACAGGAAGGTGTCCTCGGCCAAGCAGCTCGCCGTGGAGCATCACCTGGCGGCCATGTTGGAGAATGACTCCACGGGCAGGCACTTTCGTTACCTCACCGAGAAACCGCACGTGGCGGGCTCACCCCGAAACAAGGAGCTGGCGGACTACGTCGCGGCCCGGTTCCGGGAGTACGGCGTGGAGGAGGTCAAGCTGCATCGCTACGACGTGCTCCTCCCCTACCCCGAGGAGGTGGGGGTAACGATGCTCGAGCCCTATCAGTTCGAGGCGTCCCTCGTGGAGGATGGTTACCCGCAGGACCAGGACACGTACGACTCCGACGTGGGGATCACGTATCTCGGCATGTCCGCGTCGGGCGATGTCACGGGCGACCTCATCTACGCGAACGCCGGTAATCCCGCCGATTACGACTGGCTGGAGAGTCAGGGAATCCCAGTCGCCGGCAAGATCGCGATCGTGCGGTACTCGGTGCCCTACAGCTACCGGGGCTTCAAGGCGCTCACCGCGGAACGCCGGGGCGTGAAGGCCCTCATCATCTACTCCGATCCCGCCGACGACGGCTATCGCAAGGGACTGACCTACCCCGATGGGCCCTGGGGTCCGGCGAGCCACATCCAGCGCGGCGCGATCACCTACGATTTCATCGTGCCGGGCGATCCGCTTACGCCCGGCTGGGCATCCGTGGAGGGGGCGCGCCGCATGCCCGAGAGCGAGGCGCGATCCGTGCCTCGCATCGTGGCCGTTCCGATGTCCTATCGTGATGCCCGACCGCTGCTCGAGAACCTCGGCGGGCCCGTGGCCCCGCTCGCCTGGCAGGGCGGTCTCCCCTTCACCTATCGCGTCGGCCCCGGAGCCACCAAGGTCCGGGTCAACGTCCGGATGGATGGCAAGAGTCGTGCGATCTGGGTGGTGGAGGGCCGGATCCGCGGCGCGGACCAGCCCGACCAGATGGTGGTCCTGGGCAACCACCGGGATGCGTGGGTTTATGGAGCCGTAGACCCCAGCAGCGGAACCGCCACCCAGCTGGAGCTGGCACGCGGGCTCGGGAAGCTGTTGCGGGAAGGGCATCGACCCCGGCGGACGATCGTGCTGGCCAGCTGGGATGCCGAGGAGTGGCACCTCACCGGCTCGACGGAATGGGGGGAGCAGTTCGCGCGGGAGCTCGGCGCCGGCGCCGTCGCGTACCTCAACGTGGACGGCTCCACGAGCGGACCCGAGTTCGAGGTGGGGTCCGTGGCAAGCCTGAACCGCCTCGTGGTCGAAACGGTGCGCGACGTCATCGACCCCAACACGCGTCGGAGCGTGCTCCAGACCTGGACGCGCGACCGGGAGCGGCGAGACCCCGAGCGCGCGAGCGCCTCGCATCCCCTCGACTTCGTGGACAACGAGCTGGGGAGCGGTTCGGATTACACGGTGTTCCTGAACTTCCTCGGCATTCCCATTGTGGGTATGGCGTTCGACGGCCCATACGGCGTCTACCACTCCCAGTTCGACAATTACTACTGGATGACGCACTTCGGCGACCCGGGCTTTCGTTACATGACGGCGATGGCCGAGGTCTGGGGACGCATGGCCCTTCGGCTGGCCAACGCCGACATCTATCCGCTCGACCTCAAGTTGTACGCTGCCCGCGTCGGCGGCTTCCTGGACTCCCTGGGGGCGCAACCGGGCGTGGCGGAACACCTCGATCTCGCGGAGGCTCGTGCCGCCCAGCGGTCCTGGGCCGAGGCTGCGGCCCGGCTGGAACGCGGGATAGCGGCCGCCCTGGCGGGGAACGGCGCAGCCTCCTTCGCGCCGCTGAACCAGGCGGTCCTGCAAATCGAGCGGCGGTTCCTATTGGACCAGGGCATTCCGGGTCGCCCCTGGTTTAAGCACGTGCTGTACGCGCCGAGATTTACGTATGCCGCCATGACATTCCCCGGGGTCCAGGAGGCGGTCGACGAGGGCGACTGGTCGCGGGCACGGGACCAGCTCAGGCGGCTCGCGGAGCGGCTCCGGGCCGTATCCCAAGCGGTGGAGCACGCGGCCACCCTGGTGCCAGCCCAGGACCTGCCTTTATGACTCAGCCCGCTGGCGGCATGCCGAACACCCGGGCGCTGGAGGTCGCGGTCCGGGCCGCGCGCGAGGGAGGCAAGGTCGCCAAGGCCCGCCTGGGCCGGCCCGGCTACGTGAAATGGAAAGGGTCCCGGGACGTCGTGTCGGAAGCTTCGTTGCAGGTGCAGGAGGCCATCGTCTCGTCCCTCCTGGCCGAATTCCCCGACGCCGGGGTTCTCGCCGAGGAGGGACCGGAGGACGCTCCCGTGCCGGTCGACGCCGCCGAGCTCTGGATCGTGGACCCCATCTGCGGCAGCCTCAACTTCGTCCAGGGCATCCCCTGTTTCGCCATCTCGATCGCCCTGCGGTCCGAGGGCCGCATTCGCGCCGCCGTGGTGTACGACCCGTGCCACGACGAGCTGTTCGAGGCGACCACCGAGACGTCGGCCACCGTCAACGGCGAGAAGATCGGCGTGCAGCAGCTATCGGAGGGAACGGAGGCCTGGAGCGCGGCGGTCGTCGGGACGGACTGGCCCCGGCACGGCGAGCGTCGCAACCGGGCCAAGCTCATCGTGGGATTGATGGTGGATCAGGTCAGCGAGTGCACCCTCATGGGCTCGCCCGCGCTCGGCATCTCGAGCGTCGCGGCCGGACGTCTGCACGCCTACTGGCACCTCGACCTGAAGATCTGGGACATCGCAGCGGCAGGCCTCATTCTGGAACGCGCCGGTGGGGTGCTCACGGACACCCAGGGGATGACGTGGCTGTTTTCCGATGGCGGCTACATTGCCAGCAACGGCGTCATCCACGGCTCGGCGCTGAACTGCATCCAGGCCGTGCTCCGGCTCGAGGCCGGCGCCCACGGAGGTTAGACCGTTTCTATCCGAGCGCCTGGAGGATGGTCCGCTCGATCAGGTTCTGCGCGATGTCCACCTTGTAGGCGTTCATGCTCATCGGGCGCGCCACGGTCCGGATGGCGGCGGCCGCCTGCTTGATGCTGCTCTTGATGCTCTTGCCCTTGAGCTGGTTTTCCACGACCAGGGCCCGATACGGGACGGGCGAGACTCCGCCGAGCACGATGCGCCCGTCCTTCCAGGTGTCTCCCTCAACGGTGAAGACCGCGGCGACCGACACGATGGCAAAGTCGTAGACCTGGCGATCCTTGAGCTTCATCCAGGCCTGCTTCGTTCCCGGAGCCGGAGCCGGCACGAACACTTCGACCAGCAGCTCCTCCGGCTTGAGGACGTTTTCGCGCAGGACATCCTCGCGCGGGCCGATGAAGTAGTTGTCGAAGGGAACCGTCCGCTCGCCGCCCGGGGCGGCAATCTTGGCCCGCGCGTTGAGCGCCAGGAGGGCCGTGGCCGTGTCGGACGGGTGGACGATGTAGCACAGCTCGCCGCCGATGATGGCGTGGTGCCGGTTGTCGCCGGTCACCGAGAAGCAGGTGTCGCCGCCCTTCTTGTAGCAGTCGAAATCCTTGCCCCGGAGAAACCAGCAGCGCGGCCGCTGGTTGATGTTGCCGCCAAGGGTGCCGAAATTGCGGATGAGCAGCGAGGCGACGCTGTGCGACGCCTGGGTGAGGAGCGGGAACTGCTGGCCGAGTTCCTTCGATTCCACGATCTCGGTCAGAGTGGTGATGGCCCCGATCGTGGCGCCGCTTCGGTCGACCTTGATGCCGCGGAGCTGAGGGATCGTGGTCAGATCGACCAGGGCATCCGGCAGCGGCATGCCCGTGCCCGCCACCCAGTCTTTCATCACTCCGGCCACCAGGTCGCTGCCACCCGCGAGGGCCTTGGCCTTGGGGCCGAACTTCGCCAGGATGCCGACCGCTTCCTGAACGCTGGTCGGCTCGTAGAGTTCGAAGCTTTTCATCTTCGTCCTACCTCACGTTCCGGAGCGCGGCCAGCAGCTTCTCGCGCGTGATGGGCATGTTCTCCATCCACACGCCCACCGCGTTGTGGACGGCCGCCGCGACGGCGGGCGCCGGCGGGGCCATCGGCGGCTCGCCAATCCCGTGCGCGCCGAACACCCCGTACTGTTTGGGCCGTTCGATCAGGATGATGTCGATCTGCTCCGGCACGTCCTGGATGCTCAGCGGGCGGTAGTCGAGCAGGTTCGGGTTGAGCGGCAGCCCCTTGCCCGCGTCCTGCAGCAGCTCCTCGGTGAAGACGGCGCCGAGGGCCATGACCACCCCGCCCTCGATCTGCTGCTCCACGGCGAACGGGTTGATCGCTCGGCCCACATCGTGGGCAGCGACGAACTTGGTGACCTGCACCGTGCCCGTCGTGGTGTCGACCTCGACCTCGACGGCGTGGGCCGCCCAGGCCGTTCGCTCCCAGTCGGTGTCCTGCCGGTAGATCGCCCGGCCGAGGATCGGGAGGCCGATCGACTGCACCACGGCGTTCAGGCCGAGTTTCCTGGATGGGGCGGTCTTCAGGAAGATCTCCCCGTTCCGCACGTCGAGCTGATCCGGCGTGACCTGAAGCTGCTCGTTCCTCCTCTTGGCGTCCTCCACGAACCTGCGGGCGGCGAAGTCCAAGATCTGGCGCCTCGCGTCCATGGCCGCCTCGTACATGCCGCGGCCGCCGGTGTTGGTCTGCCGGCTGCCGGAGGTGCTCCCCGTGTCGGTGGTGTTGTCCGTGTCGACGTAGGTCGCGATGCTCAGCTGATGCAGCGGCACGCCCAGCGCCTCGGCCGCGATCATCGCCATCTGGGTCCGCTCGCCCGGCCCGATCTCGGTGCTCCCCGAGACGCACTGCACGCTGCCGTCCGTGTTGACGATCACCTGGCCGGTGGCCGGGTTGGTCCCGGCGCCATGGCTGCAGGCGTGGGCGGCCAGGCCGATCCCGTGGAACACGCCAGGGCGCACCACCCTGGCCCGCGGCGCGTGCCACTTCTCCTTCCACCCGATGCGGCCGGCGGCGGCGTTGATGCAGTCGCGGATGCCCGGGTTGCTGAAGGGCAGCTTGGTGTCCGGGTTGCCCTCTTCGTTGAGGTTCTGGAGCCGGAACTCGACCGGGTCCATCCCGATGGCGTGCGCCGCCTTCTCGATCATCATCTCGAGGGCGAAGGTGCCGTTGGGATGGCTCACGCACCGGTACGGCCCGGACTTGTAACTGTTGGTAAAGACGTCGATGGCCTCCAGCTTCAGGTTCGGGATCCGGTAGAGGTTCTGCATGTTGAACCAGGCGCCGTTGGCCGCGCCCGCGCGCTGCGCCCCGACGTTGGCGTACACGCGGAACTGGCCGAACTGAATCAGTCCGTCGCGATTGACGCCCAGCTTCATCTCGTTGCGGAATGCCGGGCGGTGGGTGCGCGTGACGAAGTCCTCCTCGCGGGTGTACACCGTCTTGACCGGACGCCCGGTGATCTTGGCCAGAATGGCCGTGTGCACCTCCGCCAAATCAATGCCCGAGCGGTAGCCGTACCCGGACCCCATGTAACCGGTCTGGATGACCCGGACGCGGTTCGCCGGCAGCTTCAGCGCCTGCGACAGCCCGGCCCGCGACCCGTGCGCGTGCTGGTTGGTGTAATAGGCGATCAGGCGGTCCTGATCCCAGTACATCAGCGAGCTGGTCAGCTCCAGCGCCACGTGCTGCTCCGTGGACTTCGTGAGCACGGCGTCGATCGTCGTGTCGGCGCGCGCCGCGTCCGGGTTGCCCCGAACCAGGGGGGGCGTCACGTTGACGATGGTCCCGTCTTCCCGGTTGTCCCACTGCTTGAGGGTGGTGGATCGAGTACCCTCCATCAGGTCCAGGACGGCGGGCAGGATCTCGTACTCGACGTCGATCAGGTGAATGGCCTCATCGGCGACGTGCTCGTTTTCGGCCGCGACCACGGCGATAGGGGCCCCGACCTCGAAGACTTCTTCGTTGAACAGAAACCGGTCCGGCGGTCGACTGCCTAGCCTGACGTCGCGGTACTCCGGCGGCAGGTTGCCACGATGCAGCACCGCCACCACGCCGGCCAGAGCTTCCGCCCGCTTCGTGTCGACGCGCACCACCCTGGCATGGGGGTGCGGGCTCCGCAGCGTCCGGGTGTGGAGCATCCCCGGCATGCGCAGGTTCTGGGTGTACTGGCCGAGGCTGGTCACGACGCCCAGGCCATGCAGGCGGGGCACGCGCCGGCCCACCACCTGGAAGTCGTCCCGCTGCGCCAGGGCGGCGGCTTGCTGGGGCTGAACCACCCGGGGAGCCGGCAGGCCCAGCTTGTCGGCGTAGCGGGCCATGACCGGGGCGACCATCTCGTGGAATTCGCCGACCAGCTCGTTCCAGTCCGGGTCGAGGGAGAGGATCTGCCAGTCGGCGTCGGTCAGGCCGGCCGCATAGGCCGGGTCCTGAACCACGCGCAGGGCATCGATTCGTTCAGCCATCTCGCTCCTCCTCGACCCTCATGGCCTGACCTGGTGGCCGGCCTCGGCGAGGAACTGGCGCACCCTGGCCTCGTCCAGCCGGGCCGGATCCCAGCCGATCGTGATCGTGCGCTCCGAGCCGGACACCGAGAGGATGCCCGGTCGCTGCCTCAGCTCCAGGGCCAGCTCATCGAACTGCTCGATGGTGCCCAGCGGCGTGGCGAATACGAACTGTCTGGAGACCGTCGCCCCTTCGGGCGCCGTCTCGGGCCCGGCGGCTCCGGCGGCTATCAGGGGGGCGGTGTAGCTGACGCGCTCGCCCCTCAGCTCCGCCGCTGCCTTCTGCACCGCGCTGAGGATTTTGGGGTACTCGCCGCAGCGGCAGATATTGCCGGCCAGCGCGTCTTTGATCTCGGCGTTCGTCGGGTTCTGGTTGGCCTGCAGCAGGGCGTAGGTGGACATCACGAAGCCGCGCGTGCAGATGCCGCACTGGAAGCCGCCCTCGAGCCAGAAGGCGCGCTGCACCGGGTGCAGTCCCTCGGGCCCCGGTCCCAGGGCGATGCCAGCGACGGTCAGGATCTTCTGCCCGCGGCCGAGCCGTGCGGTCAGGACCGTGCAGCCGTTGACGGCCCGGCCATCGACCAGGACGGCGCAGGCCCCGCACTGGGCGCGGTCGCAGCCCAGATTGCAGTTCGACAGGCCCAACTGGTAGTTGAGCGTCTCCCAGAGGCTCTCGCGCACATCGACGGTGACGTCGTACTTCTTGCCGTCGAGGTCCAGGCTCACTCGGCGCATCGTCACGGGGACGGCCGTGGGCGCGCGCTGCGGTGGCTCGGCCGGTCGGGCGCTGGCGTGGACCAGGCTGGCCGCGAAGCCGGTGCCGGTCATGACGCCCACCGCCACGGCGCTGGCGTTGCTGCGGATCAGGAAGTCGCGCCGCGTGACCGGGACACGCGCCTTGGGCGTGCCCGAGTCCGGCTCCGCCGGTTCCGTTGGTTCAGGCTCGAGGGGCTTGTCACCTTCGGCCATGGGCATCTCCCTAGTGACTGGGTGGCGGCTGACGGTGGCACACAGCACCAGCCGCCATGTTACGCGACCGTCGCTCGCCTTGTAAAGACCCGGTCCTTCCACAGCGCTTGCTGGTCGGGAATCCCCATGGCCGGTATCTTAGGCGCGAGGTCTGCAGGAAAAACCCGAATCCACGCAGGTGGCACGTGAGTGCAGCGCGCCCATCGCCTCGCAAGCCAAGAAGGACCGACCCCGCGCTCCCGAGTGCGGCTCCCTCATTCCTGCCGCTTCTGCAGCGCTCAGCCCGATTCGTATTCTACCGCTACCGGCTCACGCCCACCCGGCGGGTCGAATACGTGAGCCCGTCCGTGACCGAGATGGTGGGTCACACCCCCGCCGAGCACTATGCCGATCCCGACCTCGCGACCAAGCTCATCCTCCCGGAGGACGAGCCCCTGCTGCGGCGCGTGATCGAGGCGCCGCATACCGTGAGCCTGCCCGTCGTGCTCCGGTGGCGCGCCAAGAACGGTCGGTTGCTGTGGACCAAGCACTGGTTCTTCGCCGAGCTGGACCGGAACGGTGACCCGACGGCCATTGAGGGCCTGGCGGAGGAAGTCAGCGCTTCCGAGCAGGCGGACGGGGCAGCTTCACTCGGGGCCGAACGACTGTTCGCGCTCTCGCTGGACATGCTCTGCATCGCGGGGGTGGACGGGTACTTCAAGCGCCTGAATCCGGCGTGGGAGCGAACCCTGGGGTGGACCCAGGAGGAACTGCTCAGTCGTCCGTATCTGGACTTCGTCCACCCCGAGGACCGGGAGCGGACCATCGCCGAGGCCAGCCGGATTGCCCAGGGCAGCGACACCATCTCGTTCGAGAATCGTTATCGCTGCAAAGACGGGACCTACAAGTGGATCCTGTGGAAGTCCACCGTGGTGCCCGAGCGTGGCCTGGTCTATGCGGTGGCGCGAGAGATCACGGAGCGCAAGCTGGACGAGCAGGCCGTAGTGGATTCGGCTCGCCATTCGGAACGGCTCTACCGCGACGTCTTCGATTATTCCCCTATCGGTATCTGCCAGACCACGCCCGACGGGCGCTTCCTCACCGCGAACGCCGCGCTGATTCAGATGCTCGGTTACGGCTCGGAGGAAGATCTCTGCGCGCATTCGGTGAGCGACCTGTACGGCGGCCCCGGGGACCGCGAGCCGGTGGTGCGGGCGCTGGAGGGGACCGGGAGGCTGACCGGGGTCGAGGTCGAGTGGCGGCGCAAGGACGGGGCGCGGATCTGGGTGCAGTTGGATGCCACCGTGGTTCGCGATTCCGGCGGCGGCACGCGCCACTACCAGGCCTTCGTCCGCGACGTCACCCAGCGGAGGACGCTCGAGGAGCAATTCTTCCAGGCGCAGAAGATGGAGGCCGTGGGTCGCCTGGCGGGCGGCGTGGCGCACGACTTCAACAACCTGTTGACGGCCATCATTGGCAACGCGGACTTGATGTTGGAGCAGCTCGAGGAGGGAAGCCCGCTGGCGGGCGACCTCCTCGACATCAAGCAGGCGGGGGAACGGGCCGCAGGGCTCACGCGCCAACTGCTGGCCTTGAGCCGCAAGCAGATCATGCAGCCTACGGTCCTCGATCTGAACGAAGTCGTGGTGGAGCTGGACAAGATGTTGCGCCGGCTGATCGGCGAGGACATCGACCTGCTCACGGCCCCCAGTCCGCACGCCGGGCTGGTGAAGGTGGATCGGGGCCAGATCGAACAGGTGCTGCTGAATCTCGTCATCAACG
>Ga0209342_10000158_pt1 | contig 72845 bp, 70 predicted proteins | sample RifCSP16_2_FD_184023 | JGI IMG/M metagenome (GOLD analysis project Ga0209342, IMG submission 184023) | Soil microbial communities from Rifle, Colorado - Rifle CSP2_sed 16_2 (SPAdes) (version 2) | ecosystem: Environmental > Terrestrial > Deep subsurface > Rock core/Sediment | place: Rifle... | reverse complement strand
GTGCTCGGCCTGAGAGAGCATGTCGGATGCGAGCCACGCCGGGTCGCCGCTTCCGTCGTTCACTATGAGTATCTCGCTCGGCCCGGCCACCATGTCTATGGCGACTGTGCCGAAGACGAGCCTCTTTGCGGTCGCGACGAATATGTTGCCCGGCCCCACTATCTTGTCCACTTTCGGTATGGTCTTCGTGCCGTAGGCGAGGGCGGCTATTGCCTGCGCCCCGCCTACGCGGTACACGGCATGAACGCCGGCTATGCGCGACGCCGCGAGGACGTATGGGTTTATGCCGCCCGACCCATCCTCCGGATGGGTACCCCGCGGCGGCGTCGTTACTATTATTTCTTTTACTCCCGCGACTTTCGCGGGTATCGCGGCCATGAGCACCGTAGAGGGATAGGCGGCTTTGCCGCCGGGCGCGTAGATGCCGACTTTCTCGATGGGCGTTACCTTTTGGCCGAGCGTTACGCCGGAGGAGTCTTTAATCGTCCATGACTTGGGCAAGCCTATCTTGTGAAATGCCGCGATTCGCTTTGCGCCGAGTTTGAGGAGTTCGAGGTCTTTTTTCGGAATGGCGCGAAGGGCCGAGTCTATTTCTTTCTCCGTTACCCTGAGCCTGCCCTTGACATTCACGTGGTCGAACTTTTTGGTGTAAGAGGCGAGGGCGATGTCTCCCCTTTTTTTTACTTCCGCTATGATGTCCCTTACGGCTTTTTCGACGCGCGAGGCGTCCTCCGCGCCACGGCCGGCAATCCTGCCGAGGATTTTTTCAAAAGAGGGGTCTTTCGCGTCTATGAGTTTCATTGGTTTATTTCCGTTTCGCCACGGTTTTGCGGAGAGCCTCGATTAAGGTTTTAAGCCTCTTCGGTTTGGTCTTCAGGCTCGCCCTGTTGCAGACGAGCCGGGAGGTAACGTCCATTATGGTCTCCACCTCGGAAAGGCCGTTGGTCCGGAGAGTTTCTCCGGTCTGAACGAGGTCGACGATTCTTTCGCAAAGCCCGAGGAGAGGCGCGAGTTCTATGGAGCCGTAGAGTTTTATTATCTCCACCTGCACGCCTTTTTCAAGGAAAAAGGAGGTCGTGATGTTCGGGTATTTCGTGGCGACCCTGACGTGGGTCCAGCGTCTCGGATTATCCCCGGCTATAAGCGCCTTGGGTTCGGCCACTACCATGCGGCATTTTCCGATGCCCATGTCCAGAGGCTCGTAGAGGTCCTTGCCCTGCTCTATCAATACGTCTTTTCCCGCGATGCCCAGATCCGCGGCGCCGTATTCAACGTACGCGGGCACGTCCTGCGCCCGGACGACCATGAAACGCACGGCCTCTTTCGGGTTTTCGAAGATGAGGCGGCGGTCGTTCTTTAATACCGCTCCCGCGTCTATTCCGGCGCAGGCGAATATTTCAACCGCTTCCCTGAGGAGCCGCCCCTTGGGCAACGCTATGGTGAGGACGTCTTTTTTAGGCATCTATTCTCTTACCCTTTTGATATTCGCCCCGAGGGGTCGAATGGCTCTCAACGGCAAAAAATCTATTCTCTTACCCTTTTGATATTCGCCCCGAGGGGTCGAATGGCTCTCAACGGCAAAAAATCTATTCTTTTATCCTTTTGATATTCGCCCCGAGGGGTCGAATGGCTCTCAACGGCAAAAAATCTACTCTCTTACCCTTTTGATATTCGCCCCGAGGGCCGAAAGTTTTTTCTCAAGGCAGTCGTAGCCTCTGTCAAGGTGGTATATCCTCGACACCTCGGTTATGCCGTCGGCCGCGAGGCCCGCGAGAACGAGCGAGGCGCTCGCCCGCAAGTCCGTCGCCATAAGCGGCGCGCCGCTTATTCTCGGAACTCCCTTTACTATCGCGTTCCGTCCTTCAACGCCTATGCCCGCGCCCATGCGCTTAAGCTCGGCGACGTGCATGAAGCGGTTTTCGAATACGGTTTCCGTTATGACGCTCAGGCCGCTTCCGAGGCACATCATGGCCATCATCTGCGCCTGCATGTCGGTCGGAAATCCCGGGTAGGGGTGGGTCCTCACGTCAACGCTCGTTATGGGCCAGTTTCCCGTGACCCTCACTCCGTTGCCTTCAAGGGTTATCTCCGCTCCGGCCTCTTTAAGTTTTATCACAAGTGCGTCGAGGTAATCCACAGGGTTCTCGTTGCCCGGGCTTTTTACGAGCACGTTGCCGCGCGTCATTGCCGACGCGACGAGGAACGTGCCGGCCTCTATCCTGTCGGGCATGACGCGGTACTCAATCGGTTTAAGCTCTTCTACGCCGGTAATCTTTATGGTATCCGTGCCGGAGCCTTCGATTATCGCGCCCATCTTTTTAAGCGCGTTAGCGAGTTCCGTCACCTCCGGCTCCAGCGCCGCGTTTTCGAGCGTCGTCACTCCGTCCGCGAATACCGCGGCGAGCATGAGGTTTTCGGTTCCCGTGACGGTCTGGGTGTCGAAGCAGATGTTCGCGCCTTTGAGTTTCTTCGCCTCCACGAGGACGTAGCCGTGCTCTATGGTTATCTCGGCCCCCATCTTACGGAGACCCATGAGGTGGAGGTTTATGGGACGCGCGCCTATGGCGCACCCGCCCGGGAGGCTGACCTTCGCTCTTTTATGCCGCGCCACGAGAGGGCCCAGGACGAGAACCGACGCCCTCATTGTTTTTACGAGTTCGTAAGGGGCATCGGGGCGCGAAAGGCCGGACGAGTCGAGTTTGAGTTCTCCTCGCGAGGCGTCGCCCGAAACTTCGCAACCCATGTGGGTGAGGAGTTTTTTGAACGTGTCTATGTCTTTTAACGCGGGGACGTTCGTAAAGGTGAACTCTCCGCCGCAAAGGAGCGTCGCGGCCATGAGGGGGAGGGCGGAGTTCTTGGCGCCGCTTACCTCTACGGTTCCTATGAGCCTGTTGCCGCCTTCTATTACGAGTTTATCCATCGCTTTTATACAAAGCGTCATAACTTCGCATACCGGCGTTGCTACTCGGTTCGTCGTTCCGGCGTACGAAAAGTACGCCTCCACTCCGAACCTTCGTAGCGCCTTGGTCTGCTTTGTTCTGACGCTTTGTTATCTCCTGTGGTTAACGCTCATACAAAGCGTCATAACTTCGCATATCGGCGTTGCTACTCGGTTCGTCGTTCCGGCGTACGAAAAGTACGCCTCCACTCCGAACCCGACCCGCTTGGCGCGGGTGCCCCTGCTTCGTTCTGACGTTTTGCTATCTCCTGTGCTTAACGCTGCCCCTTCAACGCCTCTGTCTGGTAAAAGGCTATCAGGTTATCGGTCAGTTCCTGAAAATCCCCGTCCATTACCTCGGAAAGCCTGTGGAGGGTAAGCCCTATCCTGTGGTCCGTGACCCTGTTCTGGGGAAAGTTATAGGTGCGTATCTTCTCCGACCTGTCGCCGGTGCCTATCTTCATCTTCCTTTCGGACGCGATTTTTTCATTCTGCTCGCGCGTCTTTTTGTCGAGAAGGCGGCTTAAGAGTATCTTCATGGCCTGCTGGCGGTTTTTGTGCTGGCTCTTTTCGTCCTGACAGTTTACCACTATGCCCGACGGGATATGGGTCATCCTTACGGCTGTTTCGACCTTGTTGACGTTTTGCCCGCCGTGGCCGCCCGCCCTGAAGGTGTCAACGCGGATCTCATCCGGCTTCACCTCCACCTCCACCTCTTCGGCCTCGGGCATCACCGCTACGGTGACGGTCGAGGTGTGGCGCCTTCCGGACGCCTCGGTCTCCGGAACGCGCTGAACCCTGTGGACTCCGCTTTCGTATTTGAGAAACGAGTAGGCGCCGCGCCCCTCTATCATGGCGATTATTTCCTTGAATCCGTTAGGGCCGGTCGGGCTGGAGCTTAATATCTCGGTTTTCCATTTGCGCCTTTCGGCGTACCGCGAGTACATCCTGAATATCTCGGCCGCGAAGAGCGCGGATTCGTCGCCTCCGGCTCCTGCCCGTATCTCGATTAAGATGTTCTTTTCGTCGCACGGGTCCGTGGGAAGAAGCATGACCTTTATGCGTGTCATGACCTCGTCCCGCTGTTTTTCAAGGAGAGGGAGTTCTTCCTTCGCGAGGACGCGGAGGTCTTCGTCCTTGCCTTCGATGATAAGCCTGTTTTCCCTTATCTCCGAGTCGAGCCTTTTGAGCTCCCTGTACGCCTCTACCACTTCTTTGAGACGGGCGCGCTCCTTGGAGTACTTCTGGAACCTCTCCTGCTCGGAGATGACCTCGGGCAACGTGATGAGTTCCGAGAGCTCCATGAATCTTTTTTCGGTTTCTTCGAGTCTTTCAGTCAGCATGGGGTTATGGGTAAAACAGTTATTAGTTACCGGTGGACGGTTATCGGTAAAGAATTATTTTATTCTTGCCGTCAACCGTCAATTGTCATTGCGAGGGGCTTTACCCCGAAGCAATCTCATCTTTATAATCACGAGATTGCTTCACTGCGTTCGCAATGACAAATCGATAATCGTCCACCGGCAACCGATAAAGTATTTAAAGATTCTTGAACTTTTCTCTTATCTGACGCGGTTTTCCGCAGGTCATCTCGCCTTCGGAGCAGGGGCCGGAAACGCACGACGGTCCGGCATCGGCAAAGATGAAAGGGGCTTTCTTTTTGGCAAGCGAGAGCATCCTCGTGGCCGCGTCGCGTATTTCCCACTGCGCCCTCTCGCAACAGCGGAGCGTGAAGAAGTGGAGGAGTTCCCGCGCGTTCATCGTGACGATTATCCGGGTTCCGGCGGCGTTCGGGAGTATGTAGCGGGCGTCCTCTTTGGGGATGCCGTTTTCAACGAGTTCCGAATAAAAGCCGTGGATGGTCTTGGCGAAGTCGCGGAATTTTTTGGAGGCCTTCGGATTATTTTTGATTGAAGGCGGAACTATGAATTCCTTGAAGTCCCTCAAATCCACGTACCGCTGGCTTTGCTGGGAATACGAGGCCAGACGGTGGCGCACCAGCTGGTGCGTCATGGCCCTTGAAACTCCCTCTATGCCGAAGGTGAAACTCGCGTGTTCAAGCACGGAGAGATGACCCATCTTGAGGATTCTCGCGAGGAACTTTTCAGTGGACGAGCCGCGAACCTTCTTTTTCAGTTCTCCTATCGCGGAAGGCGAGTAGCAGAGTTTCGCGGCCAGCGTGACCGTCTTTTCCGGCTCCGGCGTGTGCTTTAGAAGGATAACCTTCAAGGCCGATTCTTCTTTCCGTCAGGCGTAAAATAGCGATTAAAAACCTCGCTATTTTACAAACCGGCGATTTGCCTGCCATACTTTGTTATCGGACAATTTTTGGTCCTCACCGTATCGGTGAACATACGGCTCGTCTCAAAAATTGTCCGCTGCCTCGTCTGGCAGCCAACTTGCCGGTTTCCCTCAAAAATCAAAGTCTATTTTTGGGTTCAGGCCTGTTTTTTCGCGTACTTCCGCCTGAATCTCTCTATCCTGCCGGCCGTGTCCATGAGTTTTACCTTGCCGGTAAAAAACGGATGGCACTTCGAGCAGATATCCACGGACAGGTCCTTTTTGGTGGAGCGGGTCGCGGCTTCCGTGCCGCAGGCGCAGTGTATCCGGGCCTCTTCGTAGTTCGGGTGAATTCCTTCTTTCATAAAGCGATATCCCTCCGTAGTTCGTTAAGTATGTAATGATAACAGATAGAGTTTTCGAATTCAAGCGAAAAGAGGGGAGGGAAGTGGTTATCGATAAAAGGAACTGCGAGCGGATTTATTTTGAGGTTGGTTGTTCGATTTTTCTACTTGCTCATCGAGGACAGGAAATCTTTGTTCGACGTGGAGTGAGTCACCTTATCCAGCAGGAATTCCATGCTCTCCACCGGGTTAAGCGGTTGCAGGACCTTCCTCAATATCCAGATGCGGTTCAGGTCTTCCTTGGCGATGAGGAGTTCTTCTTTTCTCGTGCCCGACCTGTTCACGTCTATGGCCGGGAATATCCTTCTTTCCGCGAGTTTTCTGTCAAGCACTATTTCCATGTTGCCCGTGCCCTTGAATTCTTCGAATATTACCTCGTCCATCCTGCTTCCGGTCTCGATGAGCGCGGTCGCTATTATGGTCAAACTTCCGCCTTCTTCGATATTTCTCGCGGCTCCGAAAAACCTCTTGGGTTTATGGAGGGCATTCGAATCCACTCCTCCGGAGAGCACCTTGCCCGAGGGCGGCACGACCGTATTATACGCCCTCGCGAGCCTCGTTATGCTGTCTAATAGTATCACGACGTCGCGTTGAGTCTCGACGAGCCTTTTGGCCTTCTCAAGCACCATCTCGGCCACCTGCACGTGCCTCTGGGCGGGTTCGTCGAAGGTCGAACTTATGACCTCTCCCTGCACCGACCTCTGCATATCGGTTACCTCTTCGGGCCTCTCGTCTATGAGGAGCACCAGAAGCGTCACTTCGGGATGGTTCTTCGCTATCGCATTGGCGAGTTTTTGAAGAATCGTAGTTTTACCGACCCTCGGCGGAGACACTATAATGCCCCTTTGCCCTTTGCCTATGGGGGTGAACATGTCCATTACCCTCATCGAGGTGTCGCCCTTGGGCGTGGTTTCGAGTTTTATCTGCTCCTGCGGATAAAGAGGGGTCAGGTTGTCGAAGAGGATTTTTTCTTTGGCCGCTTCGGGCTCGTCGTAGTTGAGTTTTTCGATCTTAAGGAGCGCGAAGTATCTTTCGCCTTCTTTCGGGGGGCGTATCTGGCCGGAGATTATGTCGCCCGTCCGTAGGCTGAACTTTCTTATCTGTGAAGGGGATACGTAGATGTCGTCCGGACCCGGCAGGTAGTTATAGTCCGGGGCGCGAAGGAATCCGAAGCCGTCCGGGAGGGTCTCCAGAACGCCTTCTCCGTAGATAAGGCCGTTTTGTTCGCTCTGGGCCTGAAGTATGGCGAATATCAGGTCCTGCCTTCGGAGCGAGGCCGCGCCTTCGATGTTGTATTTCTTGGCTACGCCGGTAAGCTCGTTTATCTTTTTTTCTTTAAGGTCTTTTAGATTCATATGTAGGGGGACTCAATTAACCTGTTCGTAGGGTGTAATACGACCATTGGTGAGAGGGTTTGTAAGATTGTAGATAGCCATTCGATTTTTTATTGCAAGTCTTATTGATTCAGACCTTTCGGATTGACGCGGCGGTAAGCCGGGACATTAAAAGTACCCTATGTATGATTAAGGATTGTTGCAGGATTTACATAATATAGCACTGTTTTCAAAACCTGTCAATAGGGAATTTTCCCCGCGCGGACTTTACAGCGGAACCTCGCCGTGATACTCTTTGACGGCAACGAAAATCACGGCTGCAAGGATGAAAGCCCATGCCCCGGAAGTCCAAAAGATTCGATGACCGGACAAAGAAACTTCACAGGCTCGTCTCCATCCTGCGCAAGATCGATAACCGCGAAAGATGCACCCCGCGGGCGCTTGCCGAAAAATTCGAAACGTCCGAGCGCAGCATCTACAGGGACATAAACGACCTCTCGGCAGCCGGCTTCCCGATCGTCTTCAACCAAGAATTCAACGGCTACACCTTCTCCGACCCCGAGTATACGCTCAAGGAACTCGGCCTTACAAGAGAAGAACTTTCGGCGCTTCTTCTCGGATATAATACGGCGCGCGCCCTCGGCGGCTCTTTCGGGAAGGCGTTCCGGTCAATCTTAAAAAAAGTCCACACCGAAACAAGCCCCTCCACAAAGGCAAACGCGAGAAGGATGGAAGAGGAGGGGCATTCCTTTATCGGCATAGACCATGACGAGGAATGGTTCAAAAAAGTCGAGAGGCAATACAACGCCGTAAAGGAGGCGATGGATAAAAAGGTAGAGCTCGAAATAGTTTACAAAAAGATGAAGGACGAAAAAGAAACGGTAAGGACTATCGCGCCGTATGGACTTGTTTTTCAGTACGGCATTTGGTACGTACTCGGATATTGCAACCTCCGCCATGAGACCCGCGTTTTCGCCCTCGACCGCATAAAGGAATTCAATCTCACCGAAAGACATTACGGAATCCCCGAGGACTTCAGGCTCGACGAATATTTCAAGCCCGGCTGGAAGATGCTCCGCTACGGGAAGCCGGTGGAGGTTGTCTTGAGGTTCAAAAAAGAATGCGTGAGGTGGATAAAAAGGAGAAGGTGGCACCCAACGCAGAGGATAGAGGAGCGTAAGGACGGCTCGATAGTCTTCCACGTGACGGTGGAGGGAACGAAGGAACTCAAGTGGTGGATATACCACTGGATACCCCATTGCGAAGTGATAGCCCCGCCCGAACTCCGAAGGGAGATGACGGAAGAGATGAGGAAGATGCTCGAGGCGTACGGGGAAATCTCATAACCCCTTCTCCCGTCCGGGGAGAAGGCTTGTAGGGTGGGCTCCGCCCACCAAAATGTCAGCGCACTCTTGTAAGTGGTGGGCTATGCCCACCTACTATGCTGACACATGGCTGTCAGCGGGGTGAGTTATGGTTCTATAAATGGCTTGACAAAAAATGGGGGGGGTAGAATGGGCACTAAAATAAATGAGGAGGTATCCTGTATGAGTGAAGGACATGACATTCTTAAGGCATTTGTTGATGAATGGAAGAGGTCTTTCGATCCGCCACGGCTCAAAATCGAAAGCATATGGAGTGACTACCTCGTTAAATGGCTATGGGATAGGTATCATGCTTGGTTTGAATATTACGTAGATCCAAGCAAAAACAAGACAAGACTTGATGCGGCCATATGGTTGAATAAGAAAGGGAAGCTTCCGATGGATTTGGCCATCGAGTGTGAGTGGGGTAAGGGATACACGGACGAGTGTAACGAAAATTTTGCAACCGGCGATTTCGTAAAACTTTTGACTATGCCAGCCAAGGCCGGTCTGGCAATTATTGGAACGCCAGCTCATGGAAAATCAAACAAAAAAAATAACGTGGCCGAAAAAATTATAGAAAGAATCAAGAAATCCTATGCAGAAAACAAAAAAGATAATCGCCCTATGGGCGTTATTGAGGTTCGCAAAGTTAATAGTGAGACTTTGAAATTGGAACAAACGTACGAATGTTGGTATCACAACCTCGGTGATGATAAGCAGCCGATCCATCTCGAGAATCTCTCTGGTATAACTATGGAGGGAATCAAAAAGTATCTCGAGGGAAATCCTGAGAAAGTCGAAACTATACTTTCCTGGTCATAAAGCATAAAGCCTTGTAGGGCGGGCTTCGCCCGCCAAAATGTCGGCCCACTCTTGTAAATGGTGGGCATAGCCCACCCTACTATACTAAAACCCTCAGACTGTCCATCCCCCGCTGACACAAGGATGTCACCTCTCCGTGGTATAAGAAAAACATCGGAAGGGACGCGCCGTAATGACGCGGTAATTCCGTCCGGGAGGTGATTTCATGGATACAACAGAAAAAGAAACGGCCTCTGTTCAGGCCATCAACGAACATGGATGTCCCGAAAAAGGGTCTTCCGCCGTCCTTGCGGTTTTCCTTTTCATTCTCACGGCATTCACCACCGTGGTCGCGGGGGCGTTTCTCGAGGGCGTCAACCCCTTGAGTCATCCCGGCGGGCTTTTAAGGGGCGTTCCGTTCTCCGCCTCGCTCCTCTTTGTCCTCGGAACTCACGAGATGGGGCATTACATCGCTTCACGGCGCCACGGTGTGTTGTCCTCGTTGCCCTTTTTCATCCCCGGGCCGCCCATCCCTCCGATGATAGGGACTTTCGGCGCCGTAATAAAGGCGAAATCCGATATTACAACAAGAAACGCGCTTCTGGACATAGGCGCGTCAGGCCCCCTTGCCGGCTTCTTTGCCGCCGTCATCATAACGGCATTGGGGCTTAAACTCTCCCATGTCGGCATCAGCCCCGCGGGGGAAGCCCTTAACCTCGGCGCCCCTTTGATATTCGGGTTGCTTTCCCACCTGACCTTCGGCAGCATCCCCGGCGGAAGCGGGATATTTCTCCATCCCGTGGGATTTGCCGGCTGGACAGGGCTTTATGTAACCTCCATCAACCTCATGCCCATAGGCCAGCTTGACGGAGGGCATGTCTCTTACGCGCTCCTCGGGCGCATTCATAGAGCCGTTTCAATATTGGCGGCCTTGTCGCTCGCGCTTCTTGGCGTTTTTATATGGCCGGGGTGGCTTGTATGGGGAGTCCTTGCGGCGGCGTTCGCCGGAACAGGGCACCCGCCGGTGGCTGACGGGCATATCCCCCTTTCGGGCCGGAGAAAGGCGACGGGCGCCTTGTCCCTCGCGGTATTCGCGCTGACGTTCATGCCAATGCCGTTTTATATCGGGTGATAGAGATGGAAATGATTGTTATCAGGGCGCCGTTCAACGAACTTGCCGTATTAGCCGAGATGCTCGCCAATAAATCGCTATTTAATATATGGATTTGCCAATTCTATCTGGTGTGGGTTGTCGTATTCTGCATGATAGTCCGTAGAATCCATACCGTTGTAAAGGAATTCCGGGCGAGAAAAAGACGGGACACGGGCGAACATCCCCCCTGACACATCTCTGTCACTTATCCGCGTTATTATAGATTTAAGGAATCTCTGATTTATTCTTTTTTTCTGTCATTTCGAGCGTAGCGAGAAATCTTGTGTCAAGGAAAATGACAACGGAACGTAATTAATCAGAGGTTCCTTAAAACTTCACAAGGAGGCGAGGTATGAGAAGGATGCACGGTTATCAGGCACTGAGCAAGAGAGAGCGAGACGAACTATTGGAAAAAATCGAAAAAGAACAGGAAGACGGAGACGAGGAAAGCACGGAATCGAGGCGCCATTCCTACACGTGGTCGGCCAACGGCTCCTATTCATTCATGGTCATGAGCTACACCATCCAGAAATACCTGAAGGCCGTCTCCAGCGACCGCCGGGAGGAAAAGATTAGAAGCGGGGAATTCGAGTACGACTACGGCCGCCGCTCCGAAGTCCTCACCAAAGGAAGGATAATCTTCACCCTCGGCGACAGGATATTCGTTTATTCCGCGGATGACGAATGCGGCATCATCTCCATATACAGCGACCACGGCGTTAATGGGCTCGTGGAGGACATAAAAAAAGAGATACGCCTGAATAATCCCCTGAGGAACAAGCACATGGAGATAGTGCCCACCTGCCGCGGCACGGACTTCCACTGCCTGCTCAAAAAGCCGCCTTCGATCGGGTTCGCCGACATAGTGCTGAACGAAGCCGTAAAGGAAGACATCTACGACAACACTATATTCCATATCAAGAATATCGAAGGCAACAACGGCATAATACTTCACGGCGAGCCGGGCACAGGAAAGTCCCTAATATGTCAGGCCGTGATAAACGCCGCGCTCGAAGAAGGGTATTCGACCTGCTTCGCCACGATCGGGCTCAATTACGCTTTCTTTGACGAATTCCTCGGCAGATTTCTCGGCCGGTGCGTCGTCATATTCGAGGACATAGACGCCATAGGGCAGGACAGGGAATATTCCCGGAACGAGAACCTTTCCGGCTTTCTGCAACTTATCTCAGGGCTCTATGAAAGGGAGGAAAAAGTGGTTTTCATTGCCACTACCAACTATATCGAGCACCTCGACAAGGCCATAGTCAAGAGGCCGGTGAGGTTTAATCGAAAGTTCAGAATAGAGATTCCGGGAGAAGCCGAGATGCGTCGCCTTGTGAGCCTATATTTCGGAGACGCGCCGGTGGACCCGGCGCTGTGCAACGGCAAGAACTTCACGGGCGCGCACATAAAGGAGGTTCGCCGCACGGCCGAGATGCTCTCGCTCAAAAGGGGTATTCCCGTGGCCGACGCTTATGGGGAGGCGGTCGGACTGGTAGAGAAGAATTTTACGACTAAGACCTCGTCTCCCGGCTTCTGAAACGACGGAGGGGTTGTCTTGAAAACCTCATTCCGATGCCGACGGCTTCGGCCTCTCTTCACCCGAACCTTGCTCCGGTAATATCCGGCCGAAGCCCGAAGGCTTCTTATGCGATTATGCCGTATCTATCCTGCGGCGATTATGGCCGGGAGGAGTTGGTTTTGCCAATTCTGACAGAAGCAAATCCGTTATTTGTTTTTTTCGACAACCCTTTAAGCGTCGCGTAGACCTTCCGCGTTTGCGCGAGGGTTGTCTTTTTGTCTTTGTTATTGTCTATGACAAAGTCCGCGAGGGCGCGTTTTTTTCTCGTCGGCATCTGGGAGTTTATCCTGAGCAGGGCGTCTTTTTTCGCGAGGCCGGTTTTCTTCATTAGCCTTATTGTTTGATTTTTTTTGTTCGCGTAAACCACTATCGTCTTGTCAACCCATAATCCCTCCTGACCCCCCTTTGGAAAAGGGGGGAATCTTTTTTCGTGCAACTTGTTCTCGATGAGAAGCGGCACGACGGCGATGATGACGGCATCGGGGCTTTTTTTTCGCGCGAGTTTTATCAGCCTTTCCATCTCCTTGCGTATGGAGGGGTGGGTGAGGGAGTTCAGTTTTTTGAGTTTCTTCTTATCGGAAAAGACAATGCCTCCGAGTTTTTTTCTGTCTATGGAGCCGTCGGAGAGGAGTATATTTTTTCCGAATGTCTTGACCACCGCTTTGTACGCGGGTTTGCCGCGGCGCAATATATCCCTTGCCACGGCGTCCGCGTCAATGATTATCGCCCCGAGTCTTTTAAACTCGCTCGACACGAGGTCTTTTCCGGTTGCTACTCCTCCCGTAAGCCCTATGAGCATTTTTACCCCTTTATGGCAATGAAACATTTATCCCATTTTACGATAATATTCAAGCGGTTATTGTCTTTTTTATCCCTTAAGCATTACGAAACTCATCTGCCTGCCGGTAATCTTTTCGTCTTTTCTGTATGAAAAGAATAAGTCGTTCCTGCATGACGTGCAAATGCTTGAGACGGAGATGTTTTCTTTTTTCAGTCCCGCTTGCATGAGGTCGAGAAGATTCATGCCTTTTAAATCAAGGCGCGGTCCTGTTTTTTTTTCTCCCTCTCCCTCCGCCTTAGGCGGATGGGGAGAGGGTTGGCGGGGTACCCATGCTAAGCATGGGTCGGGGGAATTCTCTATGTAAAGGGATGCGTCAATGTATCTTTTTCTGAATTCATTTTCAACGTCACTGTTTACGTCATAGCAACAAACCCCTATCGAAGGCCCTATGGCCGCTAATATATCGGACGGATTCGAGCCGAACTCGTCGGTCATGGCCTTTACTGTCTTTGAGGCTATGCCGAGTGCCGCGCCCTTCCATCCGGCGTGGCTGATGCCCGCGGCGCGTTTAATCGGGTCGTATATAAGGACAGGCACGCAGTCGGCGGTCAGGATGCCTATGGCGACGTTTTTGAGGCCTGTTATTATGGCGTCCGCTTCGACTTCTTCGTAACCTTTTTTATCTTCGCTGTCCAATATATAAACGAAATCGCCGTGCACCTGTTTTACGCAGACCATGTCTTTTGGATTTATGTTGAAGGCCGCGGAAACTATCTTTTTATTTTCCGTTACGCTTTCTTCTTTGTCTCCGACGCGGTTCGAGAGGTTCAAGGAGTCATAAGGCGGCTCGCTTATTCCGCCTTTTCTTCCCAAGAACGCGGCCTCTGCTTGCCCGGATATGAGGGGAGAGGAATCGTATGTCAAGGCGCCTTTGGTTTTCAGCATGGTGGTTTCTCCTCACATAGCCGTAGGGGCACGATGCATCGTGCCCCTACTTGTCGAGAATCTTCAAGACCTCTTCCATGTCCTCTGGATAAGGCGACGAGAACTCCATCCTCTTTCCCGTTACCGGGTGAGTGAACTCGAGGCTTTTCGCGTGAAGCATCTGTCCCCGCAAGCCCTTGAGGCATTTTACTACGGGTTGAGGCGTGTTCAAGGGCATGGTCTGTCTTCCGTAAACAGGGTCTCCGACCACGGGGTGTTTTATTGACGCGAGATGCACCCTTATCTGGTGGGTCCTTCCGGTTTCGGGGCGTATTTCAAGGAGGGTAAATCCTTGAAAGCGTTTTATGACCTTGAAGTTTGTCTTGGCATGGCGTTTTTTTCTTGTCTTCCCGGAGATTTTTTTCCTGTCCTTAACGTCCCTTCCGAGGCTGAGTTCTATGGCGCCGCTTTCGGGCAAGACGTTTCCCCAGCAGAGCGCGTGGTAAACCCTTTTCGTGGAATGTTCCTTGAATTGGTTCGAGAGGTCTAAGTGGCTTCTGTTGTCCTTCGCCACTATCATCACACCGGAGGTGTCTTTGTCGAGCCTGTGCACTATGCCCGGCCTCTGCGGTCCTCCGACGTCGGAGAGGCGGCGGGTGTGAAAGAGAAGCGCGTTCACGAGGGTTTGGCTTTTTCTTCCCGCGCCGGGATGCACGGTAAGGCCTCTCGGTTTGTTGACGACCATCACGTGGTCGTCTTCGTAGAGTATCTCGAAAGGTATCTGCTCCGCCGGGGTTTCCGGCGAGCGGGGAGGAGGCATGGTTATGGTTATGGAATCGCCTTCCTTCACACGGAGGGAGGGTTTTGCCTTGGCTCCGTTTACCAAGGCTTCGTTATTTTGTATGAGGGTTTTCAGCGAGCTCCGGCTTAAGTCGCGCGCCTTCTCGCTCAGGAATACGTCCAGCCTTTTTGCCGCCTCACTCGCGTTTACGGTAAAAGTCCGGGTCTCTGTCATAATAGGCCGCGCTTATCTTTACCAGATGTCGGATTCGATGTTGCCGCTTCTTTTTATGAGGATGTCAACGATGGCCTTGTTGTAGAAGTTCGTGGTCTTGACGAGAGAGGGGTCCACGCGCTCGAGGTAGAGTTTCTGGCCTTCGGCTATCTCCTTTTCGAGGAGGTCGAAGACGTTATCCTGTTTTATGCCCTCCGTTACCTTCTCCCTGTTGTAGAGAACGATGTCGGAGATTATGGTTCGGGCCAGCCTCGCGGCCGCCTCAGGCGTATTGATTAGAGCCACTGCCGCTCCTTTCCGCGGAGAGTTCCTTCACCAGTATCTCGGCCGACAGTTCGGCGTTTTCCCGCACCAGGGCCTCGACCCTCGGCTCGTCTTTAAGCGCGAACGCCTCTATGATGCCGTCGTGCTGTTTGACCGACGCGCGGAGCCTGCCCGGCATCGAAAGGGCCGCTACGCGAAGGCGTTCGAATTGTTGCACTATGTTGTGGGCGAGGGTGCAGAGCCTGTCGTTATTGCATGCCTTCAAGAATGTCTCGTGGAACCTGGTGTCGAGCCTAAAAAATCCTTTGAGGTCGTTCTCTTCGGCGCAGGCCTTCATCTGCTGGTTCAGGGTGCGAAGCCTCTTTATGTCCTTATCGGTGAACTTCGCGCACGCCTGCCTCGCGGCGTAACCCTCGAGCAGGCTCTTGATGGCGTAGAACTCGCGCACGTCTTTGGCGGTTATGGGGCTTACGACCGCGCCTTTTCTTGGCATTACGGTTATGAAGCCCTCGGTTTCGAGTTGCCTGAACGCCTCCCTTATGGGCGTTCTGCTTATGCCGAGGCTTTCGGCTATCTCGTGCTCAGGCACTCTTTCGCCGGGCTTGAGCCTGCCGTTTGTTATGGAGTCTTTGACGAATTCCACGATCCTTTCCCTCAAGGTAACGGGTTTTTCGAGCGGCCTATCCATATATTCATGTATACTGTATACTAACTGAAAAGTCAAGATTTTTTAACGTGTTTCCGATTTCTATTGCATAAGAAAACGATTTATTATTAAATGGTTATAGACGGGGTACCCACGACCCATGCTTCTCGCATGGGTGCCCCGGCATGGGTCGGGGGTCTTTGGGGTTACCCCCTTTTACCCGTTGCAGGCGAGGTCTCGCATTTATGCGGACAAAGAGGGGTTAGGGGGGGGGGCCATGAAATCAAAGGTAAACGTTCACGTGCCGTATAAGATGATGGCCGAGAGGCAGGACGAGATATTAAACGCCTCGATAAATCCGGAGATATTTTTCGACGGCAGAGCGTTAGACAGCGTGTTGTCGAAGGAACTTATCGCGATAGGGGATGGTTTCGCGGGAAGGGGGCGGCGCGTCACCATGCACGGGCCCTTCATGGATTTATCCCCCGGGGCCGCGGACGAGGCCATAAGGCACGCGACGGTCGAGAGATTCCGCCAGACCCTGCAAGCGGCCGCGCATCTCAAGCCCGCGATAGTGGTGCTTCACGCCGGTTATGACGACAGGAGGTTCGACGGCGACGTGGAACTTTGGCTCGCGCAGAGCCTTAAGACGTGGGAGCCTCTCATAAGGAAGGCCGAGGGCATGGGCGCGGTCATAGCGCTCGAAAACGTATTCGAGGAAAATCCTTTCGCAATGGGCAAGCTCATGGACGCTTTTCCGTCGAAGCATTTCGGGGTATGCCTTGACGCGGGGCATCTTAACATATTTTCCTGTGTGGCCATGGATAGCTGGTTCGAGACCATAGGGACGCGGATAGCGGAGGTGCATCTTCACGATAACCACGGAAAAACAGACGAACACCTCGCCGTGGGGGAAGGCACGATAGATTTCAACCTCTTTTTCGCCCTTTTGAAAAAGCACTCCGGAAATCCGGTCTATACCATAGAGCCTCACGGCGAGGAGGCCCTTCAAAAAGGGCTTTCGGCCGTGGAGAGGTTTCTTTGACGAAAATCCCCGCCATCGACGCGGCCGCGCTCTTAATGCCGAAAATTCTTGACACGGACGCCCTAAATCTTATATGATATTCCACTTTAGTGGCGCAAAAGGCGGAGTCGCCATGAACCGCCGTATGCAGGGGATGAACGCATGTTCGATAGTATTTCGGAAAAATTAAGGGGAATAATAAAAGACATAAAGGGGCAGGGACGCCTGACCGAATCCAATATGGAGGGCGCCCTTAAAGAGGTAAGACTCGCCCTTTTAGAGGCGGACGTAAATTTTCAGGTAGTAAAAGATTTCATGGACGCGGTAAAGCCCAAGGCGCTCGGCAAGGAAGTGCTTTTAAGCGTAACTCCGGCGCAGCAGTTCATAAAGGTGGTGCACGAGGAACTGACGAAGGTCCTCGGCGGAGAAACAACAGGGCTCGAGCTCAAGGGTAAGCCGGCCGTTATAATGCTTGTCGGGCTTCAGGGTTCGGGCAAGACCACCACAACGGCGAAGCTCGCGCTCTCTCTCAAGAAAAAGGGCAGGAATCCTTACATAGTCCCCGCGGACGTGGCGAGGCCGGCCGCTATTTTACAGTTAAAGAAACTTTCCTCGGACATAGGCGTTGATTGTTTTGATTCAAGCGCCGCAATGACTCCCGGCGGCATATGCGCCGAGGCCTTGAGGGTCGCCAAGATTAAAGGCTACGACGTGATGCTTGTCGATACCGCGGGAAGGCTTCACGTCGACGCTCCTCTTATGGAGGAGTTGAACGGACTGAAAAAAACCCTTTCCCCGTCCGAGGTCTTGTTCGTGGCCGACTCCATGACCGGACAGGACGCCGTCAATACGGCGGGCGGATTTAATAAAGGCATCGGCCTTACCGGAGTGGTGCTCACCAAGTTCGACAGCGACGCGAGGGGCGGCGCCGCCCTCTCGATGCGCATGGCGACAGGGAGCCCGATAAAGTTTATCGGCACCGGCGAGAAGGTCGAGGACATAGAGGCGTTTTATCCGGAGCGGTTCGCCGGAAGAATCCTCGACATGGGAGATATCGTCAGCCTTGTCGAGAAGGCCAACGAGGTCATAGACGAGAAAAAAGCGGCCGAAATAGAAAAGAAGATAAAGAAGGACTCGTTTACGCTCGAGGACTTCAAGGAACACCTGGGCTCGCTCAAGAAGATGGGCTCGTTGGAGAGCGTTCTTTCGATGATACCGGGATTTAGCGCCATGAAACAGGCCAAGGGCATGGACGTGAACGAAAAGGAACTCACGAAGGCCGAGGTCATAGTGAACTCCATGACCGTCAAGGAGAGGCGGAACCCGATAATCCTCAACGCGAAACGCAGGATAAGGATAGCCAAGGGAAGCGGCACCACGGTGCAGGACGTGAACCGTCTCATGAAGCAGTACGCGCAGATGCGCGAGATGATGAAGAGGTTTAAGAAGGGCGGCATGAAAAGCCTGAAGCACATGTTGCCGATGTAGATGCAAGGTATTCACGGCGTTAGCGGTATAAACAGATGCGCGTTACAGAGCGTATAAATCCAGAGGGGGTATTCAAAAGACTATGGGAGTAAAGATAAGGTTGGCCCGGTACGGCGGCAAGAAAAAGCCTTTTTACAGGATAGTGGTTACGGATTCGCGTTCCCCGAGGGACGGCAAATTCATCGAGGTGGTCGGCACCTACGATTCGGGCAAGAATCCCGCGAAGGTGGAACTCGAAAACGAGAAGATAGTAGGCTGGCTCAATAAAGGCGCCCTCGCCACCGAGACCGTGAAAACACTTTTCAAGAAGGCCGGGCTCAAGGCGACGGCAAAAAAGGCCGCTTAAAACCGTTCCGGGTCATGAGAATTTTTTCAACCACTGATAACGGACGTTCGGCGCTTGAATACGCCGGGTAGCGAAGAGAGAGTTCCTTTAGGCAAGATAGTCGGAGTTCACGGCCTGAAAGGGGAACTTAAGATATATCTCTACGCCTCGGGCATCGAGGTCGCCGGCACGGTCGAGGTCCTTAAATCGTCGCGGGAGACCGTTTTCATTGACGGTCTCCCGTATATTTTAAAGGGCATGAAGAGGCATAAGGCCGTTATGCTCGCAAGACTCGACGGCATCTCGAAGCGCGAGGACGCGGAAGCCCTTATCGGCAAGGACGTCTTTGTCGTGAAACGGGCGCTCCCTGATTTGGACGACGACGAGTACTACGCATTCGAGATTCAGGGCATGGATGTCGTATCAACCGACGGAAGAAACCTCGGCAAGGTAGCAAACATCTTTTCGACCGGAAGCAACGACGTTTACGTCGTGGATGGGCCTTTAGGGGAGATACTCATCCCTGCGATAAAGGACGTTATCGTGAAGATGGACGTGCCCGGGAAAAAGATGATTGTCCGGCTTATCGAGGGTCTTCTCCGGGAAGGGGGCGAATAGAATGAAGTTCCGCGTGTTGACGCTTTTCCCTCTTTTTTTCGAATCGCCCCTTAAGCAAAGCATAATCGGCAAAGCGCTCGAAAAGGGCTTGATAGAGGTCTTGGTTTACAACATACGCGACTTCGTGCCCGCCGAAGACAAGCACCGGATAACGGACGACGCGCCGTACGGAGGCGGGTGCGGCATGGTGATGAAGGTTCCGCCTATCGTAAATTCCATCGAGGCCGCCAAGAAAGAGAGTTCCGGCTCTTGCAGGGTTATCCTTTTGAGCCCGCGCGGCGCGAGATTCGACCAGGCGAAGGCGAAAGAGCTTTCGGTTATAGATAACGTCATAATAGTTTGCGGAAGGTACGAGGGCATAGACGAGAGGGTCAAGGCGTTCGTTGACGAGGAGGTCTCAATCGGCGATTACGTGCTTTCAGGGGGCGAGCCGGCGGCGCTTTGCGTCATCGACTCGGTCTCGAGGTTTATTCCCGGGGTATTGGGAGCCGAAGGGTCTTTGGCCGAGGAATCTTTTTCCGAAGGGCTTCTGGAGTATCCCCATTACACGAGGCCCGAGGAGTTCCGGGGCATGAAGGTTCCCGCTCCGCTTCTTTCCGGAAACCACGTTGAGATAAGAAAGTGGCGGAGGCGGGAGAGCATAAGAGAAACCACTCGGTCGCGCCCGGAGCTTCTCGAATCGGCCGCGCTTACGGAAGAAGACAGGGAGTTAATAAAAGAGTTGACGAAGGGCGCCTAATCGTAGTAATCTTGATAGGCTGTATTTTTCGGCATTTCTTTTAAAGATAATCGGAGGTTTTTATGGGTATTATAAGCGACATCGAAAAAGAACACATGAGGACTGACCTTCCGGACTTCAGGCCCGGCGACAGCGTAATCGTGAGCGTGAAGATAAAGGAGGGAGACAAGGAAAGGATACAGGCCTTCGAGGGCGTTGTGATAAGTAAAAAACGCGGCGGCATGGGCTCCACCTTCGCGGTAAGAAAGATGTCCTACGGCGTAGGTGTGGAGAGGACGTTTCCGCTTCATTGCCCGTCCATAGATTCGATAGTGGTCAAGTCCAGAGGCAAGGTAAGGCAGGCGCGGCTTTATTACTTAAGGGGTCTCAAGGGCAAGGCCGCGAAGATTAAGCCTCAGGAAACTCAGGCAACGGCCAAGTAGTACGCCGGTTTAGGCAGGCGTGACGCCTGCACCCATAATGTTTAATTTGCGTTCCACTATGCGTGCCATATGGGTTTATCAATTCATCCGCCTCAGGCGGACTGTCCGCAGGACCCCGCAACCATTTCCGCGAACCGGAGAGGTTGCGGGATTTTTTTTGTAGCTCAGCCCTGAAGGGCTGAGAGCGGAGCATAAGGAAAGGAACCATTCGAGTGGACCTTTTCGAAAAGCAAGCCCGAGCAACGGGATATAAGCTCATAGCCGGCGTTGACGAAGCCGGAAGGGGTCCTCTCGCGGGGCCTGTGGTCGCGGCCGCAGTAATCTTTCGCGAACTTCCCTTAAATCTCGGAATAAAAGATTCCAAAGCCCTGTCCCCCAAAAAAAGAATTGAGCTCGCGCCGGAGATATTCGCCCGCGCCCTTGCCGTCGGAGTCGGCATAGTCTGGCAGGACGAGATAGACGAGGTGAACATCCACCACGCCTCTCTTAAGGCAATGGCAAAGGCAATAGGCGGATTGATCGAAAAGGGCGTCGCTCCGGACTTCGCATTGGTGGACGGAAGGTTTGTCATCCCGTCGTTGGATATTCCGCAAAAGGCGGTCGTGGCGGGGGATTCCCTGAGCGTGAGCATAGCGGCGGCATCCATCATAGCTAAGACCACGAGGGACCATATAATGAAGGTTTATGACGCCATCTATCCCGAGTATAATTTTGCCCGCAATAAAGGCTACGGAACGGAAGTTCACATGGCGGCCATATTTCGATACGGACGCTCGCCCGTGCACAGAAAGACTTTTGCTTGCGGTCGGCGCGATGAATGTAGGGCGGGGCTTTAGCCCTGCATAAAGACGCAACCCTTCCGTCCGCCTGAGGCGGACGGAGGGTTGCCCTGCGGCGTTATCGTTCCCGCGCTCCGGCGCGGGAACGCGGTGCGCGCGGAGAGGCCGGTTAATTACCATGTTCCGGGAGTTTCTCAAATTCAAAGTTAAACCTGTCCTGAGCGTCCTGAGCCTGTCGAAGGGCGAAGGAGAGGAAAACCCTTCCTTCGACTGCGATCGGGATAGGCCGGAGGAGAGGCTCTCTGTCGGCAAATCCGGCGAGGACGAGGCGGTAAGGCTTCTCGAAAAAAAAGGCTACAAGATACTTGAGAGGAATTACAGAACCCGCTACGGGGAGGCGGACATAGTCGCCAAGGACGGCCAAACCCTCGTATTCGTGGAGGTAAAGAAAAGACGGAGCGCCCGCTACGGCTCGGCAAAGGAGGCGGTAGGGCGGAGGAAGATGAGGCGTCTCGCGATGGTCGCGAAGGATTATATTTCGAAACGCCGCGAAGGCCTTGCCAAGGGTCTTAACGCGAGGTTCGACGTCGTGAGCATAGAAACGCACCGCGATTCGGACGCGCGGGTCGAGCACGTAATCGGCGCGTTCGAAGACGCGGACGGATTTTGATTGGCGTCGGTTACCTGTTGTAAATGCCCTTGTCGTTGTCTTCGAAAGGAGACGCGTCGACGGAGGGCACGGGAGGGCCTTCCTTCCGGCGGGGTTTTTCCGATTCTTCTTTCTTGAAAGAGTCTTCCAATTCCTGTAACATCTTTTTCTTGAGAGCCGACAGTTCTTGTTTCATGGCGGCTATGTATTTTTCATCGGCCGGAGGGGCAAGCCTTGCGAGGCCGGCAAGAGAGTCCGCCTCTCGCGACGCGAAGTCGTCCAAGAGTTTCGCTATGGCAGAGTTCTTTCTTTTACCCGGCTCGATTGTCCAGCCGATGGTTTTCAGGCGTTCCGCGAGATTCTTCTTCGCGACGGTTCTTTCTTTTTTGTATTCGTCGAAGCCGTCTCTTTTTTCCATGTCTTTGAGCGCGAGCGACATTTCCGAAGAAAATTTTTCGGCTAAAGAAGCGGCGGACGCCGCGGTATCAGCCCCGTAGAGGGTAAAAGGCGAAGAAAAAACAATCGTAAGGATAAGCGTTAAGCCTGTCCCGAGCATCCTGAGCTTGTCGAAGGGCGAAGGGGCGCGTTTCATAATCGAAGTATACAGGGGCTTTTCCCTTGTGTCAACGCAAGGGCTCCGCCCTTAACCCGAAATGTTTTATTTGCCTCTTTAACTCCCCTCCTTAACAAGGAGGGGTTGGGGGAGGTTGTCTTGAGCCTGCTTTTACCCCACCCAGCCTCCCCTTATAAAGGGGAGGAGAAAGATGCGCGCCACAGGCGCTTATTAATTCATTGTGCCGTCGGAAGGCTGAGAGGCTCATTCATGACTAAAACTTTCCTCATAATAGATGGTTCGTCCTGCATATACAGGGCGTTTCACGCAATCACCGGCCTCGCCACTTCCAAGGGCCTGCCCACGAACGCCACGTACGGTTTTATCCAGACCTTGAGGAAGATAATCAAGACCCGCGAGCCCGATTACATGGCAATCGCCTTCGACGTGAAGGGGCCTTCTTTCAGGCACGAACTTTTTGCCGATTACAAGGTCGAGAGGCCGTCCATGCCGGACGAATTAAGCGTTCAGATACCCTACATAAAGAGGTTTACCAAGGCCTTCAACGTGAAATCCGTCGAGATGAGCGGCTTCGAGGCGGACGACCTCATCGCCGCTTTAGCCAAGAAGTTTTCCGGGGAGCAAATTAAAATCGTCATCGTAACCGGCGATAAGGACATGCTTCAGCTTGTTCGCGGCGATACGGTGGTTTTGGATTACGGGAAGGACAAGGTGTATGGAAGGGCGGAGGTCGAGGAAAAAATAGGCGTTCCGCCCGAACTGGTGGCGGACTTCATGGCGCTTTCCGGAGACCAGATAGACGGCATACCGGGCGTAAAGGGAGTGGGGCCGAGGACCGCGGCGAAACTCGTGCGCAAGTTCGGCTCAATCGAAGATATTTACGAACGAATACAAGAGGTTCAGCCTCAAAAGTTAAGAGAACTGCTTAAGGAGAAGAGGGGGGACGCGGTTCTTTCCAAAAGGCTCGCCGTGCTTTCCGGGGACGTCGCGATAGAGTGCGGCCTCGAGGATTTTAAAAGGGCTGAACCTGATTACGACGAGTTGGAAAGACTCCTCGGGGAACTGGAGTTCTTGAAGTTGGCGCGGGAACTGGTGCCTGAAAAGGAGACAATCGAAGCGGCGGTAACGTTTCTGACTTCAATTGAGGCGGCGGAGGAGGCAATAAGGCGTTTATCAAAAGGAAAGATTGCCGCCGTTATTTTGGAAAAGAATAAGGACGGCGAGGTTTCGGGCATAGGGCTTGGCAATGACTTCGAAGGCGGCAATTATTTTTATGTGCCCTGCGCCGGCGGTTTGGAGGGGGCGGCGGCTAAAGAAAGGGTTTTTCCGTCTCTTCAGCGACTTATGGAAGACCCTCTTATCGAAAAGATTTCGGACGACGCCAAGGCCGTGTTTTTGTATTTTTTAAAGTCAGGGATAAGTCCTAAGGGAGTTTCCTTCGACGCTTCGGTTGCCTCGTATCTTTTAAATCCGGCGTCGTCTTCCCATACGCTCGAAACCGCGTGCCACATATATTTGGGCGAGAGGGTCGGGGAAAAGAGTCCGGTTTCCAAAAAGCTTTCCGCTCTCGCGAGGGTGGTCGAAGTCTTGCGCGAGAGGCTTGCCTCCGAGGGGTGCGAGAGGCTTTTCTTCGACGTCGAGATGCCTTTAACGGAGATACTCGCCGGCATGGAAATTAAGGGAATAAAGGCGGACAGGGCGGCGCTTCTGCGCCTTTCTTCGGTGTTGGAAAAGGAACTGGATTCTCTGGAAAAGGGGATTTTCGAGGTTGCCGGCCATGGGTTTAATCTGAACTCTCCGAAACAGCTCGCGGTTTTTCTTTTTGAAAAACTCGGCCTGAAACCGACGAAAAAGACCAAGACCGGTTTCTCGACGGACGAGGGCGTCCTGACCGCGCTCTCCGGTCAGAGCGAGGTCGTTGGCCGCGTACTCGCCTACAGGCAATGGGCCAAATTGAAGAGCACCTACGTTGACGGCATATTGGCGCTCATGGATCCTTTCGGCAGGGTTCACACGTCTTTTAACCAGACGATTACCGCCACGGGCAGGCTTTCGAGCTCTAACCCCAATCTTCAGAATATCCCTGTAAAGGGCGGCTACGCCGCGAGGATAAGGGAGGCGTTCATCGCTTCAAGCGGTTCAAAGTTCCTCTCGGCCGATTATTCGCAGATAGAGTTGAGGCTCGTGGCGCATCTTTCGGAAGACCCTTTGCTTCTTTCGGCGTTCGAGGCCGGCGAGGACGTGCATACGCGCACCGCGAGCGAGGTTTTTTCCGTGGAGCCCTCGCTCGTGACTCCCGAGATGAGAAGAAGGGCCAAGGCCATAAACTTCGGCATCATATACGGCATGGGGCCGCACGGGTTATCCGCGGAACTTTCCGTGCCGATTGCCGAGGCGAAGGCCTACATTGACGCCTACTTCGAGCATTATAAAGGGGTGAGGGAGTTCGTGAGAAAAACGATCGAAAGCGCGAGGGAACTCGGATACACCACGACCCTTTTAGGAAGGCGGAGATACGTGCCCGAACTCGCCTCGACGAGCGAACAGGCCGTGAGGCTCGGCGAGAGGATAGCGGTAAACTCTCCCGTGCAGGGAGGGGCGGCGGACATAATAAAGGCCGCGATGGTCGCCATACATAAAAGATTTCTCGAAAAGGGTTTTTGTTCCGAGTTACTCCTTCAGATACACGACGAGCTTGTTTTTGAAGTCCGCATTGATGAGATTCCGGACGTGGAACGCGTGGTAAGGGAGGAGATGGAGGGGATTGTCAGGCTCAAGGCGTTGCTAAAGGTGAATATCTCAATCGGCGAGAACTGGGGCAAGGGCTGAGCCCTTGACCCATAATGTTTTAACTTGCGTCGATGTATGCTAACCGCCGCGGCTTATTAATTCATTGTGCTGTCCGCAGGACAGGGGTGACCTCCCCGCTTAATATTGCGGGGACAGGCTCTGCGCCCTTAATGTTTTAACTTGCGTCTTTAACTCCCCTCCTTGATAAGGAGGGGCAGGGGGAGGTGGTTGGCTTAAACCATTTTTTACCCCACCCGGCCTCCCCTTGTAAAGGGGAGGAGAAAGGCGCGTTGCGCTGCTTAGTTCTTAAGGGTTGATGAACGGCATTTCCGTCCTATTGATAAAAAAATTGACTTTACCTGCCGGTTAAGGATAAAGTATTTAATAATAACGGGTTATTGGCTCCCGGCGGCATTTTTCAATACCAACGCATCGGTCAATGCGCATGCTTGCGTTAATCTTATGCGCCGATGTTGAAAAGCGGCGCCGGCGGCCGGGAAGGCGATATTTCATCATATGATAAAAAACGAAAAGTTTTATACCACCGGAGAGATAGCTTCTTTGAGCCACGTTACCATAAACGCGGTCAAGAAGTGGATTAACGCGGGCAAGCTCATTGCCTTCAGAACCCCCGGAGGCCACTACCGCGTGCGGAGCGAGGAGTTTCGCGCGTTTCTTTCCAAGTACAGGTTTCACCTCACGGAAGACATATTTCCTCAAAAATATAAAATCCTCATTGTTGACGACGAGCCGGCGGTTTTGGAATTGATGAAGGACGTGCTCGTTTCTTCGGAGGCCAATATTAACGGCGCTTACGAGATAATGACCGCTTCGGACGGGTATGACGCGCTTATAAAGGTCGGCACCTTCAAGCCGGACCTTCTCGTTTTGGATATCAGGATGTCGAGGATAGACGGGTTCGAGGTTTGCAGGAGGCTCCGGAGCGACAATTCCACGAAAGGCATCGTGATACTCGCGGTTACGGCGTACGGGGACGAGGACGCGAAGAAGGTGCTTTCCACGGGAGCGGATTTTTGCATGAGGAAACCGCTGGATGTCCCGGCTTTCAGGAAGAGGGTGGAAATGCTTCTCAACATCAATCTTCCGGAAAGCCGTCCCGCCTGAGGCGGGAGGGGGTGATGATTCATGAGCAATTCGTCGCCTAAATCAAAAACCGATAAATCATTAGTCACGAAGTTCGTGATATTCCTCGGCGTGTTTCTGTTTCTTTTTGTCTTCGATTCGTGGCTTCTTTTGGGGAAGACAAAGGGTGTCGCGGAGTATGACAGGCTTCAAAACCATCTTGCCTCTTTCAATGCCGAAATCCTCAAATTCGAATACCTCCTCGACATAAACGTCATCGCGAGAAACATCGAAAAGGAAAGGGTAGGGGAGCTCTTTACCGAAACAGAGCGCCTTAATTCTTCCGTGAATTTCCTTAAAGACCCTTATTTCGACGTGGTATTCTCCAGCAATCGCGAAGCGATTGGCCTAAGGGACGAAATACTGAAGCAGTGGAAGGTCGTCTTGGACGCCGTGGCGACGCTGAATAACGTGAAGAGCGCCGAGGCGATGCTTCTCGTCCATAATTCCGCGGATACCGCGACTTTTTTCCTGACGGAAAGTTCCGAAAGGCTCAAGGAACACGCGATTCAGCAAAGGGATATTGCCGCCATAAAGAAGAGGGATACCGTCTTCGCGGCCATTTTGCTGTCCATATTCGCGGCAATCGGCGCGGGCGGATTTTTTATCGCAACCGTACTCGTGCCGGTAAAGAAGTTTTTTGCCTTATTGGACAAAGCGTTCCTCTCCGGGTTCAAGGAAAATCTTCCCGTGAACCTGTCCGGCGAGTTGGGCCGGGCGGCGGAGGGCATAAACAACGCGATGCGCGGTCTCGCGAGCGCGGCGGAAGAAAACGGGCGCAGGGCGGATAAAGCGGCGGAAGAGGCCGCGAAATACGCGGGGTATCTGAATGCCGCAAACCGCATGACCTCGACCGTCGGCGCGACGCTGTCGCAGTATGAGGTTTTCAAGGCCGCGATAGCGGAGATATACGGCGCCATCGGCGCGGATTGCGTCGCTGTTTTCCTGAAGGAAGGAAAATCGTTCCGTCTTAAATTTTCCAACGGGTGTTCGAAGACGTTTTTTTACAAGGGCGAAGACCTGCCGGTTAACGAGATGTCTTTCGAGGCGTGCGCGACGGGCGCTCCGTTGGTGTTTGGCTCGCTCGAGGAATATCCGGAAGGCGGCTTCAGGGACGTTTTAAAATCCGAAGGAGTGAAAACCTTCGTCATGGTTCCCATAATGAGGGACGGGGAGGTGGGGGGGTTACTGGGCGTGGCGTTCAGGAATTCCAAGAGCCTTACGGAAGCCGAGTTGCTTTTCCTGAAGGCGGTTACGGGGGGCATGGGGGTCGCGGTTTCGTATTCGGAGGTATTTTTCAAGGAATTCAACGCGAAGGCGTTTTTCGAGAAAATCATACATCAGATGCCGTTCGGCGCGGCCGTCTTCGACACAAACGGCATGTGCGTGCTCGCCAACGGAGTGTTCAAGAAGCAGATGGGAGGGGGGGGCGCCTCCGACTTCGTCGGCAACTACCGCATATTCGACGACGAAACGCTCAAGAGTCAGGACCTTATGAGGTTTATAAAGAAGTGTTACGAGGGGCAATCCGTCGAGTTCACGGTTGAATATAAGGGCAGGGGGGGCGCCGCGGGACATAGGCTCAGGATAAGGAGCTTCCCGGTTTTCGAGGCCGGAGGGGATATAGGCAACATAGCGCTTCTTTACGAGGACGTGATGAGCGTCAAGGAACGGCAATCTACGTAGGTAGACATAAGGAGTCTTTTTCTTTTCGTAGGGCGGGGCTCCAGCCCTGCCCATTCTGTCATTCCCGCAGTTCCCCGCTTAAGATTGCGGGGACAAGCTTTTGAGCGGGAATCCAGGGAAAGCATTTATAAAAAGACTCTGGATTCCCGATTAAAACCTCGGGAATGACAAAATAAAAACGTAGGGCAGGGCTTTAGCCCTGCATAAAACCGCAACCCCCCGCTTAAGATTGCGGGGGCAGGCTCTAAAGGGTTGCCCTACATAGTAACAGGAAATAGGAGAGTCCGCGGAGATGCACAACGTTTTCTACTCGCTTAAGATATCCAAGAAGATAGGCGCCATATTCGGTTTGCTTCTCTTAATGATGGGCCTCGGAGGCGCGTTCGGCCTGTATAACGCCATAAGCATAGTGAATGTCGCGGAGCAGATGTATAAGAATAACTTCCAACGCTCGGAAATCCTTTCAGCCGTCGAAAAAGAGCTCCTGATCCAGCATCAGGAACTCTTCTTGCACGTGATATCCTCGGACAGGGGAGTCAAAGACTTTTTTGATAAATCAATTATCCAGAGAATGGACAAGGTTAACTCCCTTATACTCGAATATGGCGCGTACGGGCTTCGCGAGGACACCGAAAAACTTCTGGACGAGTTCGCGAAGGAGACTATCCTTTACTGGGACGTGCAGATGAGGGTGCTCAATCTCTCCAACGAAGGGAAAAGCGAGAAGGCGAAAGCGCTCGCGGGCGACGAGGGCAAGAGGCAGTTTAACGCCTCGATGCATTCGTTGAAGGGTCTTTTCAAGGAAGAGAGGCTCGCCGCCGCCGCCGCTTATCAGGAAAGCCAGAATCTCGGAAGGGACATCACGGTACTCACCGGCGCTTTCACGTTGTTGGCCATAATGCTGGCGGGGGGGCTGTGGACGGTATTGAGCCGTTCCATAATAAAGCCCATACTCGATATCGAAGAGGCCTCGAAAAGGGTCGCGCACGGCGATTTCTCGCGGCCGGCCTCCGTCATGAGCCGCGATGAAATAGGGGAACTCGCCTTGGAGTTCAACAAGATGGCCGAGAGGCTGGAGGAGTATTATAGCGCTTTAGGCAAGAAGGTCGAGGACAGGACCGAAGAGTTGATGGCCGCCAACAGCGAGCTTTCCCAGAAGAAGGCCGAGCTTGAAGACAAAAACGAGGAACTCTCGAGGGTCAACAGGATGAAGACCCTTTTCCTCGCGAACGTCTCTCACGAACTGCGCACGCCGCTCAACTCCATAATAGGTTTTTCGGAACTCCTTCAGGAAAAGTCGTTCGGCGAGTTGAACGAAAAGCAGACGCAGTACTCCAAGTTCATACACGCGAGCGGCACTCACCTGTTGCATCTCATAAATTCGATACTCGACCTTTCCAAGATAGAGGCCGGCCGCATGGACCTCGCGAAGGAGAAGTTCTCCGTCTCCGAACTCATAGGGGACGCGGTAGGCAGCGTAAGGCCCATCGCCCACAAGAGGAATATAGGGATAGACGTGAAGGAAACGCGCGCCTCCATCATGATAACCGCCGACAGGAGTAAACTCAAGCAGGTAATGCTGAATCTCCTCTCGAACGCCGTGAAGTTCAATATCGAGGACGGCAAGGTCATCGTGGACTGGGGCGTTAAGGAAGAGCCCAAGGGCATGACCGTCGGCAAGAGTTTCTATATAGAGGTGACGGATACCGGCATGGGAATAAAAGAAGAGGACATCAAAAGACTCTTTACGGAGTTCGAGCAACTTGACGCTTCGATTACGAGGGAGCATGGCGGCACGGGACTCGGGCTCGCTCTTACGAAAAAGCTCGTCGAATTGCACGGCGGGAACATCAGGGTGGAGAGCGAGCACGGCAAGGGGTGCAAGTTCATCGTTACCGTGCCTCAGGAGCCCGGAGAGGTCGAAGTCGCGTCTCTCAATCCCGAGCCGGTCGTCTTTGTTTCCAACGTGATGGAGGCGTCGAGGCCCGTAATACTCGTCGCGAGCGAAAGCGATGGGCTGAATCATCTCCTTAAGGTGTATCTTTCGGGCGACAGGTATGACGTGATTATGGCCAACGACGGCCCGGAACTCCTGCGGAAGGCGAAGGAGCAGAAGCCCTTTTCCATAGTGATGGGCATAAGGCTTCGGAAGATGGACGGGTGGGAGGTCTTGAAGGAACTCAAGCGCGGCGCCGAGACGCGCGACATACCGGTCGTCATCGTGTCGGCGACGAACGACAAGGAATTAGGCTTTGCCCTCGGGGCGGTGGATTACCTCGAAAAGCCCGTGGATAAGACGAGGCTCCTCCAGACTCTCGGGCGTTTGAGTTTCACCACCAAGACCAAGAGCCAGAAGATGACGATACTCGCGGTGGACGACGAGCCGCAGGTGCTCGCGCTTATGGGAGACATATTGGAGAAGGAGGGGTTCTCGGTAATCAAGGCATCCGACGGGAAGACCGCGGTCAAGATGATAGTCGAGCAGCACCCCGACCTCGTAATATTGGACCTCATGATGCCGGGCATGAGCGGATTCGACGTGTGCGACAGGCTCAAGGAATATCACGAGGCAAAGGACATACCGATTATAATATTCACGGCAAAGGAGATAACCGCCGAAGACAAGGAAAGGCTCGGAACAGGCATAAAGAAGATAATCAAGAAGGCTTCTTTTTCCAAGGAAGACCTCCTCTCGGAGATAAGGCTCCTCGAACTTTTTTACCCCGAGAGGGCGAACCTCGTTGACCGCACCACTAAACTCTTCAACAGGAGATTTTTCGACATAAGCCTCGCGCGGGAGCTTTCGAGATGCGAGAGGTACGGACACACGTTTTCGCTGATGTTCGTGGATATCGACGGGTTCAATGATTTTAACCGTTCGAACGGCGCCGTAAGGGGAGACGAAGCTCTGGCGGAAGTGGCGAGGCTTCTTGCCCATAACCTGAGAAAGGCCGACTACGTTACGCGTTACGGAGGGGATGAGTTCGCGGTGATACTTCCCGGCATAGACGTCGAGGAGGCCGGCAAGGTCGCCGAAAAAATAAGGGTCGCGGTCGAGGGTTGCGAGTTCTTTTCCGGTTCCGGCGGGCTTACCGCGAGCATAGGCGTTTGCGGCGTCAAGACCCGCGCGACTTCGAGCGTTGTCGACGAGTTGAAGGATAAGGTCAGGGCGCTTTACGAACACGGCGGCAATGCCGTGAAAATATTAGAGGTTTAATGGCGGCGAAAGGGATCAAAAAACCGGTGGTGCTGGTCGTTGAGGATAACGCGATGAATAAGGTCCTCGTAAAAGAGGTCTTAATCATGCACGGCTACGCCGTGATAGAGGCCTGCGGCGGAAAAGAGGCCGTTGAGACGGCGTTAAGAGAAAAGCCCGATATAGTTCTCATGGACATAAATCTTCCGGAGATGGACGGAGTGGCGGCCACCAAACTCATAAAGGGAAGCGAAGCGCTTAAGCACGTGCCGGTGGTGGCTTTGACGGCCTCGGCCATGCGAGGGGACAGGGAAAAGATAATGGCCGAGGGATTCGACGGCTACGTGCCCAAGCCCATAGAGTTTAAGGTTTTACTAAAAACTCTGGCGGACGGGTTGAAAAAGGCAGGGTAAAAGACAGGGAATAGGTCTGTTTCTTTTTGTCATTCCCGCAGTCTTTTGAGCGGGAATCCATGTTTTTGTCTTTAAAACATTTTATATGGCTCCCCGCTTTAGCGGGGACGGCGTCTGGATTCCCGATTAAAACCTCGGGAATGACAAAAGAAAAAACATTTCTGCAGTCTGCCCTTTCACCCTTTACTCTGTCTTCCGCCTTTTACCCTGCCTTTAAGAGCCGCCAAAAGTCTCAAAGTTTCCGCCCGTGTCTCATCGGTAAGCCGACTTCCCCCGTATCTTATCGAATTGAAAATAAGCGTTAATTCCAGCGCCTCGTCGAGGCCGGTTCTTTCCGCGAATTCGAGAGGGGTTTCGGGAGGCGTTTTCCTGAAGCCTCTTTTTTTCAATGCCCTGAGCATCTCGTTATAAAATTCCGGAGTTTTACGGCTCTTTGGCCGGGTTTTTCCGATGCGGGCCGCGAGGGCGAGTACCAAGATGATTGCCGAAACGAACAGGATGAGAGCGACGGGTTTTTCTTTCGCCGCGGCGCCTTTGGTCCGGAGGTAAGCGAAGGCGTCTTTTAATGTCTTTTGCAGGTCTCTCGCCTTTTTCTCCATTCCCATGCCGATGGAGATCTGGTCGGCGAAGGTATAGTTTATCACGTATCTCGTCCATTTCATGCGAAGCGAGTCGAGCCAAAGGGATAGGTCCGAAGACCGCCCGGGCGCGGTTATTCCGGCGTCGGGCGTCGGGTCGAATGTCACCCAGCCGGCGCCTTTCACGTGAACCTCGACCCACGCGTGGGCGTCTCTCTGGCGGACCATGAAGTATCCTCCGAACGCGTTCCACTCGCCCGGCATGAAACCCGTTACGAGCCTCGCGGGCACGCCTTTTGCCCTTAGAAGCATTGCCATGGCCGTGGCGTAATGTTCGCAATAGCCCGACTTCGAGTTAAAGAGAAAATCTTCGATGGGCGGAACGCCGGGGGTTAGCCCGGGGTCGAGCGAGTAGGAGTAGTTTTTTTTAAGATACGCCTCCACGTCTTTCGCCTTTTCCGAGTCGTCCTTCGAGTTTCGCGTTATCTCGGCGGCGAGTTTTGAGACGCGTTCCATGCCTTGAGGAAGCGCGAGGTAGCGGGGCATATCCCCGTCCGGTTCTTCCTTAAACGGCGTAACGGACGACCATACCGTGTATTCGACGCGGGAATAAGGTATCGAGGGGAGGTAGATTGTTCCCGCGTCGTCGGTGAGGATTTTGCCGAACGCCCCGGACAGTTTCGTCCACCGCGGCATGGCGAAAATGGTGTCGGTTTCCAGAGGTTCGAGCGTTATTCTCTGCATCAAGACGGATGAGCCGCCGGGCGGCTCGTCGCCTTCGAGCCACATTACGCCTCTGCGTTCGACGTCTCGCTTTTCCGGTTTGGTTTTTTTCCACCTCGCGCCGTCATAGTAATCGAATACGCCGCCCCTCAGGCGGGGAGCGTAGCCATCGGGCATTCTTCCGGTCACGCGGATTCTCATGACGATCGTGTCGTCGAGCTTTATCGGCCCCATGGAGCCAAGGTCCACGATGTCCGAAAAACCGCTGACCTTTATAGTATTCAGGCTTTTGCTTTGGAAAAAACCGGCGCTCATCCTCGGTATCACGAGAAATAGCGCGAGGGTTATCGCGACGGAAAGCGTCGAAACAATGAGCGTCGCGGCGAAGAATCCCTTGCCGAAAACAGAATCAGGCAGGCGGCCGGGCGCCGCGGCTTTTTCTTCAAAGTCTTTTTTTACGGTAAGTATCGCCATGGCCCATATCGCCGAAGACGCGAATAGCGCGAGGGCGAGAAAGAAGAGCGGGCTAACGGTCGAGGCGGCGGCCGCCAACAGTTCGAAAAAGACAAGGGCGTAGAGGAGCGCGTAGTCTTTTCCGGCGTTCAGGTCGCGGATCTTGAGTATCACTATGATTGAGAGAAGTTTTGAGGCCGCGCCGACTATGGACTCCGACATATAAAGGTAGTCGAGCGCGAAAAAGGCGAGGACGAGAATCGCGGCCGCGTTCAACAGAGTTTTGGAGATACGGAATTTGGTCTTCGAGTTTATCGCGAGGCTCGCGAGCGTAAGCGCGCCGGCAACGGCAAGGAACGCATTTCCGATTTCCTCCACGAGGCAGAGGGCCGAAAAACCGATTGTCACGATGACCCACGTTATGACGGTCATATAAGACGAAAACTTCATAAACCTCTTATCCGGGCGGAAGCCCGTCCCTTGGTCTTTTCCGGTCCTATGACGGCGAGCCTGTAGAGCAACCTTTCCAGATGAGCCTGCCCCGAGGAGCACGGGAGTTCTTGGGTCAGGGTCTTTAATCCGACTTTAAAGCCGAGTTTTAAGAAGCGGACTGCCAGAGAGGCGGCCGTGTCCACCGCCTTTTCGAAGTTTTCATCATCGTCGTCGTAGTTTTCGAGGATTACGACGGCCTTTTTTTGCCTTTCCCTTTCGAATTCCTTTTGAAGCAAGCGGCCGGCCTTCGCGCTCGCCTTCCAGTGTATGCGCCGGGAGTCCTCAAAGGCCGCGTAGTCTCTTATTCCGTAAAGTTCCGTGCCTTCGCCCTTTTCCGCGGCAGAGTCGCCCGGCGCGTGTTCGCCGGAAAACAAGCCGGTTCTCTCCAAGGGGATTATTGAAGGGTAAACTATTATTTCCCCTTGCATGTCCATTCGCCGGCCCTTAAGGAAAAAGCCGAAAGGGAAACGGGTCTTGAGTTTAACGGCGCGGAGGGTAAAGACGCCTCTCTTTGAAAACTCGCAACGCGAAAAGACGTCAAAGGTATTCCTTGCCGGAAGTTTCAGCACGTAGGCCGGCGCGAACGCCTTGCCTGCCGGCAAAACCTCTTCAACGGTGAATGAGTACGAATTCAGGCGTTTCTTGTCGTTAGTGACGGAGTACGTGATTGTAACGGGGGAGTTCTTGTAGGCGTTGCGGGGAAGGGTCCTTTTAACCGTGATGCTCCTTAATGTGGATTCGCTCATCAGGCCGGATATTACGATGAGCGAAAGCATCATGGCGACTATGAGATAGAGGAGGTTATTGCCGGTATTTATCGCGGCAAATCCTATGACAAAGAGGAGAATGACGAACCTTGCGCCCTCTTTGGTGAATTCGAGGGTGCGCGGAAAACGGAGCATCTCCTGAATGGAGCGCCTTTCCGGCAATCCCTCTTGGCCTCCCTTTGAAAAAAAAGGGAGGAGCCGCTTTTTTTTGCCGAATATGCGGCTTGCCGCCATGGCGAGATAAGGCAGAGGGGCGGATATGGCAGGGCGTATGTTCATAACCTTCAGGAAGGCACAGGCACGTTTCCGAGGATTTCTTTCACTATGAGGCTTCCGCTTGCCGTGCCCTCGACGGTTTCGCTGCCCACCGGTATTATCCTGTGCGAGAGAGAGGGCACGGCGGCCTTTTTAATGTCGTCCGGTATGCAGTATGTCCTTTTGTTTATGAGGGCTATGGCCTTGGCGACCCTTGAGAAACTCATGGCGCCGCGCGTGCTTACCCCGAGCCTTACGTCGCTCCTTAGCCTGGTTTCCCTCACGAGCCTTACGATATAGGCGGTGAGGTCTTCGTCAAGCCGCACTTTTTCGGCCTCGTCTTGAAGCGCCATGACGTCGGTCGTGGAAAGCACGGGCTTAAGATTCGAAGGGAGGAGGGTTCCCGGGGGCAGGCCGACGAGGCTTTTTTCGGTTTCTTCGTCAGGATATCCGATGCGAAGCGATACGGCGAACCTGTCGAGCTGGGATTCGGGCAAAGGAAAAGTGCCGGAGTATTCGACGGGATTTTGCGTCGCGAGGATCATGAAAGGCTCGGGCAAAGGGTAGGTGATGTTTTCGACGGAGACCTGTTTTTCGCTCATGGCCTCGAGGAGCGCGCTCTGGGTCTTGGGCGTCGCCCTGTTTATTTCGTCCGCGAGGACGATATTCGCGAATATCGGGCCGTGCCTGAATTCGAAGGACAGCGAAGCCTCGTTATAGACCGTGACGCCTATTACGTCGGAAGGCATGAGGTCGCTCGTGAATTGAATTCTCCTGAAGGTCGCGTCTATGGTCTTCGCAAGGGCAAAGGCGAGGGTTGTTTTGCCGACCCCGGGGACGTCTTCTATCAGAAGATGCCCTTTGCTTAAAAGCGTCGCCACGGCGAGTTCTATCGCATCATTCTTGCCGCGGATTATCGATTCGAGATTTTTCTTTACGGCCGCAATCTTGTCGAAGACTTCGTTTTCACGCATATATTTTAATTTTAGCAGATTGGCGGGTTTATGGCAAATCAGAGGGCGTTTAGGAAAACGTATCATATCTTGTCTCAGTAAAAGGAAAGGAATACATTTATAGCTTTTACGGGGGACAATGAGCATGTAGGGCAAGGCTTTAGTAGGGGCACGATGCATCGTGCCCCTACCGTAAAGACGCAACCCTTCCGCCTCATGCGGAGGGTTGCCCTACGGAAACAAAAAAACAAAAAACCGCCGCCCCTTTTCTTATGACACAAAATACTTGACATTACCGGCGTTTAGGAAAACAGGGCTATTCGCGTATGCCCTCGCGGCCTTTGCTTTTTCCCTTGAAAGGGCGGCCATACTGTGATATAAAATCTTACTTAACTACGCACGCGCCGCTTTTCAAGAATCCGGCGGTGTCCTTGAACGGGATTCCGGATTACCGGGCGCGGAGGAAAAAACCAAAAAAAAGGAGGAAACAAAGGCAATGGCTTATCTTACCATGAAACAACTTCTTGAGGCCGGCGTGCACTTTGGGCACCAGACCAAGAGGTGGAATCCGAAGATGAAGCAGTATATCTTCGGAGCGAGAAACGGGATTTACATCATAGACCTCCAGCAGACGGTAAAGATGTTCAAGGTGGGGCACGACCTCGTAAAGGACGCGGCCTCGAAAGGGAAAAGGGTGCTCTTTGTCGGCACCAAGAAGCAGGCCCAGAGCGCCATCGCGCAGGCCGCGCAGAAATGCGGCATGGATTACGTGAATCACCGCTGGCTCGGCGGGCTTCTTACCAATTTCTCGACCATTAAAAACGGCATAAGCAGGTTCAAGGAGCTCGAGGCGGTGAAGGCCTCTACCGGCCCTACCACCTCCTACACGAAGAAGGAACTAACGGTGCTCGAAAAGGAGAGGGCGAGGCTTGAGCGCAATATCGGCGGAATCCGCGACATGAACGGCGTTCCGGGCGTGATATTCGTCGTTGATTCAAAGAAAGAAACCATAGCCATTAAAGAAGCGAGACGTCTCGGCGTGCCGGTCGTGGCGATAGTCGACACTAACTGCGACCCGGACGAGGTTGATTACATAATCCCGGGCAATGACGACGCCATAAGGGCGATAGAACTTTTTTCCAATGCGATGGCCGAGGCCTGCATAGACGGCAGAGCCGCCTATGAGTTGTCCTTGCAGAGCGCCGGCGACAAGGCCGCGCCTGCGTCGACGCCGTCCGGCGCGCCTGCCGAGCAAAAGGCTGCGGCGACGGCGCAGGTTCAGTCTGAAGCCGTTCCCGAGGCCGCGAAGGTTTAATGATTGGAAGATGCCGGCGTTTTTGGCTTCGTGATACACGGGCATTCTACGGAGGACACAGGATTTATGGAAATATCCGCTGATAAGGTAAGAGACCTGAGGGAAAAGACCGGGGTCGGCATCATGGATTGCAAAAAGGCCCTCAAAGAGACTCAGGGAGACATGGATAAGGCGTTAAACTTCCTTCGAGAGAAGGGTCTCGCCTCGGCCCAGAAAAAGGCCGGCAGGGCGGCGAGCGACGGGCTTGTAGTGTCTTACATACACGCCGGAGGCAAGGTCGGGGTGCTCGCGGAGATAAACTGTGAAACCGACTTTGTGGCCAAGACCGGGGATTTTCAGAATCTTACCAAGGACATAGCTCTCCACATCGCGGCCATGAATCCCGTTTACCTCAAAAGGGAAGACATACCGGCGGACGTCATAGCGCGGGAAAAGGAAATCTATAAGGCGCAGGCCAAAGGCGAGGGCAAACCCGAGAAGGTGTTTGACAAGATAGTCGAGGGTAAACTCGAACGGTATTATAAGGACGTATGCCTTCTTGAGCAACCCTTTGTGAAGGATTCCGGCATCAATGTGGCGGATATGATTACCGTTGCCATAGCGAAGCTCGGCGAGAACATTCAGGTAAGAAGATTTTCCCGTTTCAAGGTCGGCGAGGGAGCGCAAAAACCGGCCGTGGAAGAGAAGAGTTAGCGGTTATCGGCAAAACTGATATAAAAGAGAATATGCATTATATCAGGGCTAAAGCCCTGAGTTACGGAAACAGGCCGCGCCGGTGTTTTTTTTTGAGGTTCAGCCCTTCAGGGCTGATATAAAAGGAAAACTGACAACCGATAACCGATAACTTACCTATGAAACCCAAATATAAAAGGATAATGCTCAAGCTCTCCGGCGAGGCCCTTATGGGAGACCTTCCGTACGGCATTGACCCGGTTATCATGGAGTCCATCGCCGCCGAGATAAAAGAGGTGAAGGACTTGGGCGTTCAGGTGGCGGTCGTCATAGGCGGCGGAAATATCTTCCGCGGCCTGAAGGCGAGCGCTTCCGGCATGGACAGGGCTACGGCGGATTACATAGGGATGCTCGCGACCGTCTTGAACGCCCTTACGCTTCAGGACGCGCTCGAGAAAAAAGGCGTTTTTACGAGGGTCATATCCGCCATAGAGATGAAAGAATTGGCCGAGCCTTACATAAGGCGGAGGGCCGTAAGGCACCTTGAAAAAGACAGGGTCGTCGTCTTCGCCGCGGGCACAGGGAATCCCTACTTCACCACCGACACGGCGGCGTCGCTTCGGGCAATGGAGATACACGCCGAGGTCATATTGAAAGGCACCAAGGTGGACGGGGTTTACGACAGGGACCCGGTGAAGGACAAGGACGCGAAAAAGTACGAAGACCTCACTTATATCGAGGTCTTGAAAAAGGAACTTAAGGTCATGGACGCGACGGCGGTGTCGCTTTGCATGGACAACAACCTCCCCATAGTGGTTTTCAGCATAAAGGAGAGAGGCAACATAGTGAGGATATTGAAGGACGAACGCATAGGGACGAGGGTGACGGCGAAGGCGTTATGAGCGTAAAGGGCGTATACGACGAGACAAAAAGGAAGATGGACAAGGCCTTGGATGTCTTCGGGTTAGAGCTCGCGAAGCTTCGCACCGGCAGGGCCTCCGTGGGCATGCTCGACGGGGTGAGGGTGGATTATTACGGAACTCCGACTCCTATAAGCCAACTCGCCACAATAAACGTGCCGGAAGCGAGACTCCTCGTGATACAGCCGTGGGACGTCTCTCAGATACAGATTATAGAGAAGGCCGTTCTTTCGTCCGGTCTGGGGCTGACCCCGGTAAACGACGGCAAGATAATACGCATACAGATACCGGCCCTTAACGAAGAGCGCAGAAAAGAACTCGTCAAGGTAGGCAAAAAGTACGTCGAGGAGTGCAAGGTCGCGATAAGGAACATCCGCAGGGAGTCGAACGAGGGCATAAAGAAGATTGAGAAGGAAAAGGGCATGTCGCAGGACGAGTCCAAAAAGGCGCAGGCGGAGATTCAGATTATGACCGATAAGGAAATAAAGAGCGCGGACGAGATGTTCCTGAAGAAGGAAAAGGAGATAATGGAGGTCTGATGCGGGCTTTAAGCCTGCCCTGAGCTTGCCGAAGGGTCGAAGGACAGTTGTTTACGTCTTGATATTCCTTGTGATTTCACTCTTTTTGTGATAATTTCCCTGTATGAGAAACTTTCTTAAAAGCCCTCCTCGAGATATTCCCATGCAAAAGGAAAAACTCCCCGCGCACATCGCCGTCATAATGGACGGTAACGGCAGGTGAGGGTAAGAAAAAGGCCTTCCGAGGATAAGCGGCCACATTAAGGGCATAGAGAAGGCGAGAGAGATCGTCAGGTCTTGCTTTGAGCTCGGCGTAAAGTATCTTACCCTCTACACGTTTTCGCGCGAAAACCAGAACCGCCCCAAGGCCGAGGTCGAGATGCTCATGACGCTTCTCGAGGAACACCTGAGAAAAGAATCCGATACCATGATGAGGGATAACGTCAGGTTCCGCGCCATAGGAAACGTGTGGGAACTGCCGCCGGCCGTGAGGGACGTCGTAAGGGAGACCGAGGAGATGACCCGCAAAAACGACGGCCTATGCCTTCAGTTGGCATTGAGCTACGGCGGCAGAGCCGATATAGTCGAGGCGTGCAGAATCATCGCGAAAAAGGCCGCCGCCGGAGGGCTTCGCCCCGAGGACATAAACGACTCGGTGTTCGCCATGCATCTTCAGACTCAGGGCATACCCGACCCCGACCTCCTCATAAGAACGAGCGGCGAAAAGAGGGTGTCGAACTTCCTCCTCTGGCAGATAGCCTATGCCGAACTCTACATGACCGAAGTGCTCTGGCCGGATTTTTCGAAGGAGCATCTTTTGGAGGCCGTGGCGGATTTCACGGAGAGAGAGCGGAGGTTCGGTCTTACGAAGGAGCAACTCGCAATGGCCGCCGGTTGATTCTCCCCCGAATCTCCATTTCATGTCCAATCAAATAAGGTTCGGAGGAGACTTCTGAAGAGGATTTTTGCCGGATTGATTCTTATCCTGTTGACGGTTTCCGCCGTCATCTACGCCCCTCCGTTTCTTTTCGCCTCGGCGGTTTCAATTGTCGCCGCGCTTTCCGTCTCGGAATTCAACAGGATGGTTTTCAAAAAAAGGGAGGCGGCCGTCGACGCGGTATCCGTTATCCTCGCGGCCGGAATGCCTTTTCTTTTTCTCTACTCCGGCGGCGTGGCCGTGCCGTGGCTGGTCTTTTCGGTATTTTTATTTTTCGTTTTAAGGCTCGCCGCTTCGATTGATATCGCCGGAGCCGTCTCATGGGCGGCGATGAGAAGCGTCGCGCTGCTTTATCTCGCCGTGCCTTTTTCGCACATGGTTTTATTTTTGGATTTTTATGACGGAAAGGGGCGGCGCTGGCTCCTTTTGGCCTTTGTCATAGTCTGGGCAAACGATACTGCCGCGTATTTTACCGGACGCCTCATCGGACGCCGTCCTCTCTCTCCCGTAATAAGCCCCAAGAAAACCGTGGAGGGGGCGGCCGGCGGGATTATCGGCGGAGTTATAGCCGCGTTTATCCTCATTAAAGTTTTTTCTTTGGGACTCGGCATGGCTGAAGGTTTTATGCTTTCCGTCATTCTCGGGGTAGTATCCGTGCTCGGAGACCTTGTCGAATCCATGATTAAAAGGGACGCGGGGGTCAAGGATTCGGGCGCGCTCATACCGGGGCACGGCGGAGTTCTCGACAGGCTTGACAGTCTTGTCTTCACCGTGCCGGCTCTTTATTACTATCTTTTATGGCGAAACGGGGCATTATCTTTTATCTTTACGTAACTCAGGCTCCTTCGATAAACTCAGGACAGGCTTTAGCCCTGATACTTATCAGCCCCCCCCGATGTAACATCGGGGGGCAGGCCCTAAAGGGCTGAGCTACAAATATGGCGGGGAGGCATTTTGAGCAAAAGGAAAAAAGGCCTTGCCGTGCTTGGCTCGACCGGTTCCATCGGGAGGAACGTTCTCGACGTGGCGCGCTCCAATCCTGATAAGTTCCGCGTCGTGTCCCTTGCCGCCGGAAGAAACATCGCTCTTCTTAAAAAGCAGATAGAGGAGTTCGCTCCGGAGTTCGTGTCGGTCGAGGAAAAAGACGCCGTTGCTTCGATAAAGAGACGCGGCCTTAAGGTCGGTTTCGGCGTTGCGGGCGCCTGCGACGCCGCCACATTCGACGGAGTCGATAAAGTTATCTCCGCGATAGTCGGGGCGGCCGGGTTTTTACCGACCTATGCCGCGATAATGGCCGGAAAGGACGTCGCCCTCGCTAATAAAGAAACCCTCGTCATAGGCGGAAGCCTTATCATGAGGGAGGTCAAAAAGAGAGGCGCGCGCCTTATCCCCATAGACAGCGAGCACTCGGCGGTTTTTCAGTCCCTCGAAGGCCACAGGAAAGAGGACGTAAAGAGGATAATACTTACGGCTTCCGGCGGGCCTTTCCTTAAAACCCCTTTAAGGGAGCTTCGGGGCGTAACCCCGGGGGAGGCCCTTAACCACCCGACATGGTCCATGGGCAAGAGGATTACGATAGATTCCGCGACCCTCATGAATAAGGGGTTCGAGGTGATAGAGGCGGGCTGGTTGTTCGGTTTGGCGCGGGAAAAGATAAACGTGGTCATACATCCGCAAAGCATCGTGCATTCCATGGTCGAGTACATAGACGGGAGCATAATTTCCCAGATGGGTTCTTCGGACATGAAAATCCCGATATCCTACGCCCTCGGGTTTCCGGAGAGGATTCCCTCGGGGGCGAAGGAGTTTCGATTCAACGGCAAGAGGCTCGAGTTTTTCGAGCCGGACGCGAAAAGGTTTCCTTGCCTCGCTCTCGCGTACAGGGCCATGGCGGAGGGAGAGAGCGCGCCGTGCGCCATGAACGCGGCCGACGAGGTTTGTGTGGAAAAGTTCATCCAAGGCGTGATAAAATTTACGGATATATCCCGTGTCATAGCCCGCGTGTTGGACATGCGCTCGCCGCATTGTTTGAAGTCGGTCGAGGACGTCATGGACGTTGACGCCCGGGCAAGGGAGGCCGCGCACGGAGTGATTAAAAAAATGGAGAAGGGTGCTTAGATGGAATTTCTCGTAAAGATTATTTCTTTTCTTGTCGTCATAGGGGTGATTATCTTCATCCACGAACTGGGGCATTTTTTAGTGGCGAAGTACTGCGGGGTCGGGGTTGAAAAGTTCTCCCTCGGATTCGGGCCTAAGATTCTGGGTTTCAGGAGGGGCGAGACGGAGTATCTTATCTCGGTCGTGCCGTTCGGCGGTTACGTGAAGATGGTCGGCGAAGCAGGCAACGCGGAAGATGAAGAGGATAAAGACCGGTTTCCGGCCGGAAAATCTTTTACCAATAAGTCGTATTGGCAAAAGGCCGCGATAATCTGCGCAGGTTCTTTCATGAACATAATGCTCGCCGTGGTGGCGTTGCCGGTTGTTTTCATGGTCGGCATTTCCGTGCCGTCGTTCGTCGAGAAACCTCCGGTCGTCGGGTACGTATCGAAGGACGGGACGGCTTTTATAAAGGGCGTAAAAAAGGGAGACCTCATAGTCGAGGTAAACGGCGTCTTCGTTGAAAACTGGGAGGCCGTGGAAAAAAACACGGTTCTTGGCGGAGAGAATCCGGTTGACTTCAAGTTCAAAAGAGATTCCCGGGAGTTCAGCGTGACGTTTGTCCGGGAAGAAGACAAGGAGCCCGGTCTTTACCCGGTTATGCCCGCGAAGATAGGGGACGTTATGAAGGGGTTTTCGGCCGAGGGCGCGGGTCTTTTGTCGGGAGACGTCATAAAAGCCATAAACGGCAAGGTCGTGACGCATTGGCTCGAGCTTCAGGAGTACGTGCAGGGCGCGGAAGAAAAGACGATAACCCTCGAAAGAAACGGCGTTGAGGTTACGGTGAAGGTTACGCCTGTTTTTAATAAAGAGGCGAATCGTTATTTGATGGGAGTTACGCAGGGCAAGGATACGATAAAAAAGAGTTACGGGTTTTTCGAATCCATAGAGCGGGGGCTTAAAAAGGTCGTTGAACTCGCGGTGTTGTTCTTTGTCGTGATAAAAGGCCTCATAGCCGGGGTGTTTTCCATAAAGATGCTGGGCGGCCCGATAATGATAGCGCAGGTGGCCGGCACGGCCGCCGCTACCGGCATGACGGAGTTTGTTCTTTTGGTCGCGGCCCTTAGTCTGCATATAGGGATACTTAACCTTTTGCCTCTGCCGGTTCTGGACGGCGGGCTTATATTTTTGCTTACCCTCGAGAAGTTCAGGGGCAGGCCGTTCAGCGAAAGATTCATGAACGGCGTGCAGCAGGTCGGCTTCGTGCTTTTGATAACCCTTATGGTCGTCGTCACGTGGAACGACATAATGAGGCTTATCGGCTGGGGATAGAAGAGAGGGTATCGTATTCGCGTTAATCTCAGGGAGGCGGATTTCGACATGAATGCGTTCAAGTTGCGCGAAAACAGCCTTACTCTACTTTGTCGTTGCGAGCCCTTCGACTTCGCTCAGGACAGGCTCCGCGAAGCAATCTCGCTTTGGCAATGAAGATATTGGGGTTCGATACATCCGGCGTTTCCGGGAGCATTGCCCTTTCCGTGGACGGACGTTTGATGGCCGAGACCGAGACGCGGGACGTCGGCACTCACTCGCAATGGTTTCTTCCGGCCGTTGATTCCCTTCTCAAGGAAAATTCGGTTAAGATGGAAGACATTGACCTTTTTGCCGTCGGCATAGGGCCGGGTTCTTTCACGGGCTTGCGCATAGGGGTGAGCGCGGTGAAGGGATTCGCGTGGGCATTGGGTAAGAAATGCGTTCCGGTCTCCACCCTTGAGGCAATGGCGACAAACGAGATGGCGGACGGGCGAAGGATATGCCCTGTGCTGGACGCGAGAAAAAAAGAAGTTTACGCGGCGCTTTTCTCTTGCGAGGACGGACGCCTTAAGAGGCTCACGAAGGACGGCGCGATGTTGCCCCATGAAGTGGCGGGCATGATAGCCGATAACGGAAAAGGCCCCGTGGTTTTCTTAGGGGGCGGCATCGAGGTTTACAATGAGGTCATCCTCAACGCGGTTAAAGACGCCTCAATCGGGCCTAAGCAGTCATGGATGCCGAGGGGACGCGTAATATGCTCGCTCGGATATGAGGCGAGGAACGAGGCGCGCGACCCCCAAGCCATAAGCCCGGTCTATTTAAGGAAGTCCGAGGCCGAACTCAAGGCGTCGCGTTTTTAACGGTTTCCGCTTATTGACAACGGCCAAGGCATTAGGTTAATATTTGATTTTAAAAGGAAAAGAACGAAATTCCGGCACTTAGCCAAAGGAGGTCTTCTGTGGATTTAACCGAAGCTATGGAAAGATTTCTTAAAGAGAGCGATGAGTTCAGAAACGCTTACGACGAGCACAGGGAATGCGACAAGAGGATAGGGAAACTTAACAAGAAGAAGGTCATGACGCATGAAGAAGAAAACGAGGAAAAGACGCTCAAAATAAGAAAACTCACATTGAAAGACAAACTGGAAAAGATGTTGATTGACGCCGGAGTTCATTAAACGAATGAGAAGCGACAGGATAAAGAAAGGTTTCGCGAGGGTTCCGAACCGGGCGCTTCTTTACGCGACCGGATTGCCGAAAAGCGCCATGGCTAAGCCTTTCATCGGCATAGCGACGAGCTTCACCGATCTTATACCCGGGCACATAGGCATGAGGGATCTGGAGAGGTTCATCGAGAAGGGGGTTCATTCGGGCGGAGGTTATCCTCTCATATTCGGGCTTCCCGGCATATGCGACGGCATAGCCATGGGGCACAAGGGAATGCATTATTCGCTTCCTTCGAGGGAACTCATAGCGGACATGATTGAAAGCGTAAGCGAGGCTCACGCCCTTGACGGGCTCGTGCTTCTTACCAATTGCGACAAGATTACGCCCGGCATGCTCATGGCCGCGGCGCGGCTCGACATCCCTTCCATTATCGTTACGGCGGGGCCCATGATGACCGGACGCCACAAGGGGCAGAGGATTTCTTTCATAAGAAATACATTCGAGGCCATGGGCAGGTTCAAAAAAGGGGAGATAACGAAAAAAGACTTGATGGCCTGTGAAATCGGCGCGTGCCCCGGCGCGGGAAGCTGTCAGGGGCTTTATACCGCGAACACCATGAATTGCCTCACAGAGGCCATGGGCATGAGTCTTCCGAATTGCGGCACCGCGCCGGCGGTTACGAGCGAAAAACGGCGCATCGCCTTCGCGAGCGGCGAAAGGATAGTGGAATTAATAAAAAAGAATATCACTCCGAGGAAAATCCTCACAAGGGCCGCGTTCGAGAACGCGATAACGGTTGACCTCGCTCTTGGCGGCTCATCCAATACCGTGTTGCACGTCCTGGCAATTGCGCATGAGGCAAGGGTGAAACTGGGTATCGAGACGTTTGACAAACTATCGAGGACCACCCCTCACATATCGTCTCTCGAGCCTGTGGGGAATTTTTACATGGAGGATTTGCATTGGGCCGGTGGTATTCCCGCGGTGATGGCGAGGCTTAAAGGAAAGATAAAAGACAACCCGACTGTTTCGGGCATGAGGGTAAAGGAGATTATCTCTTCGGTCGAATACATTGACGACGAGGTGATAAGGCCTCTTGCGAAGGCCCACCACAAAGAGGGCGGCATAGCGATTCTCAAGGGCAACCTCGCGCCCCTCGGGGCTGTCGTGAAGCAATCCGGCGTAAGCGACAAGGTGATGCGTTTTACGGGACGCGCGCGGGTATTCAATTCGGAAGAAGATTGCATGAAGGCAATAACAGGCAACAAGGTCAAGAAAGGCGACGTGGTGGTGGTGCGCTACGAAGGGCCCAAGGGCGGCCCGGGCATGAGAGAGATGCTCGCGCCAACGGCCATGCTCGTCGGCATGGGGCTCGGCGAGTCCGTTGCCCTCGTAACAGACGGACGTTTTTCCGGCGGCACGAGGGGTCCGTGCATAGGGCATATATCGCCCGAGGCAATGGAGGGAGGCGCGATTGCCTTAGTAAAGCAAGGCGACATAATAGAGTTAGACATACCGGCAAGAAGAATAACGCTCAAGGTGAGCGAGGCTGAACTTAAAAAGAGACGGGCATTATGGAAACCTCCTCTGCCCAAGATAAAGAAGGGCTGGTTATCCCGGTACGCGAAGGTCGTCACGTCGGCCAATACGGGGGCTGTGGTCGGGTAAATATGATGATTCCTTGAAGTTCCCTCTCCCCATAGGGGAGAGGGTTAGAGCCTGCCTCCGCCCGAGGCGGACGAAGTCGAAGGGGTGAGGGGGGTTAGATATATTCTAATAAAACAATATGAAAAAAAACGGCGCTGAAATATTCATCGAGTCTCTCATAAAAGAAGGCGTGGATACCATATTCGGTTATCCGGGCGGCGCGGTGTTGCCCATATACGACGCCCTTTTTAAGGCGCCTCTTCGCCATATACTCGTCCGGCACGAGCAGGGCGCGGTTCACATGGCCGACGGGTACGCGAGGAGTAGCGGACGTCCGGGCGTCGTAGTCGTAACCTCAGGCCCCGGAGCCACCAACACAGTAACGGGCATAGCGACCGCCTACATGGATTCCATTCCGGTAGTCGTTTTCACAGGGCAGGTTCCGACCGCGCTCATAGGAAACGACGCCTTTCAGGAGGCCGACATCGTCGGCATAACGAGGCCTTGCACAAAGCACAATTTTTTGGTGAAGGACGTGAAAGACGTGGCGCGCACCGTAAAAGAGGCTTTTTACATCGCGACGACCGGACGTCCCGGCCCTGTGCTCGTTGACCTTCCCAAAGACGTGCTTACGGCTGAAGCCGAGTTCCATTATCCGGACAAGGTCTCCATACCGGGTTACCAGCCGACTTACAAAGGTCATTCCGGACAGATGGAAAAGGCGCTCGACATCATACTTAAGTCCAGGAGGCCGGTCGTTTACGCCGGAGGAGGCGTCATAGGGGCGAACGCGTCAAACGAGCTCAAGCAGTTCGCGAAAAAACTCTCGCTTCCCGTGACAACGACCCTTATGGGCATGGGCGCTTTTCCGGGTAACGACGCAACTTATCTCGGCATGCTCGGCATGCACGGCACCTACGCGGCCAACATGGCCGTCATGAATACCGATTGCCTCATCGCCATAGGAGCGAGGTTCGACGACAGGGTTACGGGCAAGCTGGACGAGTTCGCGCCGTACGCGAAGATAATACACATAGACATAGACCCGACTTCCATAAGCAAGAACGTGAGCGTGGATATACCGATAGTCGGGGATTTGAGGCTCGTCTTGAACGATATCCTGAAGACCTTGCCTTCGTCCGCCGCGCTTAAGGTTCATAAGAACGGCCTTGCGGAGTGGCACGGGCAGATAAAGGCGTGGAAGAAGACGCACTCGCTATCGGTAACGCAGGACATGACCAAAAAAATAAAGCCCCAGTACGTGGTGGAGAGGCTTTACGAACTCACGCACGGGGACGCCATAATAACGACCGAGGTCGGACAGAACCAGATGTGGGCGGCGCAGTTCTACAGGTTCGACAGGCCGAGGACGTTTCTCACCTCCGGAGGCCTCGGCACCATGGGCTACGGATTCCCCGCGGCGATAGGGGCGCAGATAGCGTTTCCGGGGAAAACCGTCATTGACATAGCCGGAGACGGAAGCATACAGATGAACATACAGGAACTCGCGACCGCGGTGGAGTATAAGTTGCCGGTGAAGGTCGCGATATTGAATAACAGATTTCTCGGCATGGTCAGGCAGTGGCAGGAATTTTTCTACGGCAAACGTTATTCCCATAGTTGCATAGGCAACAAGCCGGACTTCGTGAAAGTCGCCGAGGCGTACGGAGGGGTGGGGCTTCGCGCTTCAAGCGCGAAGGACGTTGACCGCGTCATCAAGGAAGCGCTTAAAGTCAAGGACAGGCCCGTATTCATGGATTTTGTGGTTGACGCCACGGAGAGCGTTTACCCGATGGTTCCGTCAGGACAGCCGCTGAATAAAATGCTTCTCTTGTGAAAAGGAGTTATCCGTGAGACATACGATATCAGTCTTGGTGTCGAACGAGTTCGGAGTCCTCGCGAGGATAGCCGGGCTTTTTTCAGGCAGGGGGTTCAACATAGAAAGCCTATGCGTCGCGGAAACCACCGAGCCGTTGGTGTCCCGCATGACGATAGTCACCACGGGCGACGACCGCATAGTGGAACAGATTACGAAGCAACTCAACAAACTCGTCAGCGTCATAAAGGTTAACGACCTTACGGGCGAGGACCATTTTGAAAGGGAACTCGCCCTCATAAAGGTGAACGCCTCGGTTGAAAACAGGGCCGAGATTTTGAGCACGGTTGACATATTCAGGGCAAAGGTCGTTGACGTAAGCCCGAAGAGTTACACAATCGAGATGACCGGCGACGAAGAAAAGGTAAAGGCGATGATAGAACTCCTTAAGCCTTTCGGCATAAAAGAGATAGCAAGGACGGGGCGCATCGCAATGGCGAGAAGCCCGAAGGCGAAATAATATAGAGCATCATAACTTTGCATACCGGCGTTGCTTCTCGGCTCGTCGTTGCGGCGTATATAAAAATACGCCTCACTCCTCACCGTCGAAGCCGGGGTACCCGCGCAAAGCGTGGGTCGGGTCTGTTTTGTTCTGACGCTCTATACAAAAAAACGGAGGATAGGATGAAGGTTTACTACGACAAAGACGCTAATCTCGAAAAAATAAGAAGCAAGAAGGTCTCGGTAATAGGCTTCGGAAGCCAGGGGCACGCTCACGCGCAAAACTTGAAGGAGAGCGGGGTGGACGTTACGGTAGGGCTTCGGAAGAACGGCCCTTCGTGGAAAAAGGCCGAAGCCGCGGGGCTTAAGGTGGCTGAAGTTCCGGCCGCGGTGAAGGGCGCTGACGTCGTCATGATACTCATTCCGGACGAGACGCAGGGAGATACCTTCCGCTCCGAGATAGAGCCGAACCTCAAGAAAGGCGCGTATCTGGCGTTCGCGCACGGCTTCAGCATACACTTCGGCCAGATTACCCCGGCCCCGGACGTGAGCGTTTTCATGGCTGCTCCGAAAGGCCCCGGCCACCTCGTAAGGCACGAGTTCACGAAGGGCAAGGGTGTTCCCACGCTCGTCGCGGTGCATCAAAACCCTTCGGGCGACGCGCTCGAAGTGGCTTTGGCTTACGCGGCAGCGATAGGAGGAGGCAGGGCCGGCATAATAGAAACCAACTTCAAGGACGAGGCCGAGACCGACCTCTTCGGCGAGCAGGCGGTTCTCTGCGGCGGAGTTACGGCTCTCATTACGGCCGGATTCGAAACCCTCGTCGAGGCGGGCTACCCGCCCGAGATGGCTTACTTCGAGTGCCTGCACGAGATGAAGTTGATAGTCGACCTCATATACGAGGGCGGCATATCCAATATGCGTTACTCCATAAGCAATACGGCCCAGTTCGGAGACCTTACGCGCGGGCCGAGGGTCGTAACGGACGAGACAAAAAAAGAGATGAAGAAAATTTTGAGCGAGATACAGAGCGGGGCCTTTGCCAAGGAATGGATGCTTGAAAACAAGGCCAATAAGCCCGTATTCACGGCCCTTACGAAAAAAGGCGAGGCTCACCCGATAGAGAAAGTCGGAGAGAAACTCAGGGCCATGATGCCGTGGATGAAGCAGGCTAAGATAGTGGACAGGAGCAAAAACTAAGTGTTACAGAGCGTCATAACTTTGCATGCCTGCGTTGCTACTCGGCTCGTCGTTGCGGCGTATTAAAAATACGCCGACCCATCCGTTGGATGGGTGCCCCGCCTCACCTTCGTAGCGCCTTGGCCTGCTTTGTTCTGACGCTCTGTGATGCGCATATATTTATGACATCGTGTGTGAAAGAGTGCCATGCGTATACCAATAGCGCGCGAAGGATACGTTTTCATTTTTATCGCTTTCGTTCCGGTCGTCATAACCGGAGTTTTAGGGGTTTGGCGGCTCTTTGTTTTGGCTCTCGCCGTAAACCTTTTCGTGATTAATTTCTTCAGGGACCCGGAGAGGGACGTGCCCTCCGGCGAGAACTCCATCGTGAGCCCGGCCGACGGACGGGTGATAAAGGCCGAGAAGGCGTTCGAGGGGCGGCTTCTTAATTCCGAAGCGATGAAGATAAGCATCTTCATGAACGTCTTCAACGTGCACGTCAACAGGGCGCCTGTTTCCGGAAGGGTAGCGGGTGTTTCCTATAATCCCGGCAAATTCCTTAACGCGAGTTTCGACAAGGCTTCTCTGGAGAACGAGCAGAACATGATACTTGTCGAGGCCGCGAACGGGAAACGCGTCGCGTTCTGTCAGATAGCCGGCCTTATAGCGAGGCGCATAGTCTGTTACGTTAAGGAAGGCGACGCGATGACAAAAGGCTCGCGGTTCGGAATGATAAGGTTCGGCTCGAGGCTTGACGTTTATCTGCCGCTCGAGTGCAGGGTGAACGTGAAAATAGGGGATAAGGTCAGGGCGGGAAGTTCGACGCTGGCTTATTGGAAATAGCCATAAGGGGGGAATCATGCAGGACGAAGTCTTGGGCGAAAGCCAGAAAAAGGGCGTAAAGAAAAGGGGCGTTTACATTCTTCCCAATCTCGTGACGTCGGCGAGCCTGTTCGGGGGGTTTTATTCGATAATCGCCTCCATTGACGGGCATTACGAGGCCGCGGCAATCGCGATACTTATCTCAGGCATACTTGACGGGCTTGACGGAAGGATAGCCCGGATTACCGGCACAACGAGCAAGTTCGGCATGGAGTACGATTCCCTGTCGGATCTGGTGGCGTTCGGGCTCGCCCCCGGCATATTGATATTCATGTGGGCGCTGAAGCCGTTCGGCAAGTACGGCTGGCTTGCCGCTTTTATATACGTGGTTTGCGGGGCGCTCCGGCTCGCCCGGTTCAACGTGCAGATATCAACCGTCGAGAGCAGGCGTTTTAACGGGCTTCCGATACCGGCGGCGGCCGCTCTGGTGGCGGCTACTGTTTTGCTTTTTCACAGTCTCGGGCAGGGCGGGACGACAAAGCACGTCGTCATACTCGTTTTGGTGTATCTCCTGGGGTTCTTCATGGTCAGCAACATCAAGTACTACAGCTTCAAGGACATAGGCCTCGCGCGGAGGATGCCGTTCAGGTTTCTCGTGGCCCTTATACTGCTTTTCATATTGATCGCGGCGGAACCGTATATAATGATATTCGTCTTGGCCTTCGGTTACGCGCTTTCCGGGCCGGTGTTGACGCTGGTGGATATGCTTCGGGGCGCGCCTGTTTCGACGCCTCACGGCGCGGATAAACCGCAGAAAAAAGAAGAAAGGCACTTGGTTTGAGATTCAGGACATGACGGACAAGATAATCATATTCGACACGACGCTTCGGGACGGAGAGCAATCGCCCGGGGCGTCGATGAACGTCGAGGAGAAGATACGCGTCGCGAAGGAGCTTAAGAAACTCGGCGTGGACGTCATAGAGGCCGGGTTTGCCTTCAGTTCGGCCGGGGATTTCGAGGCGGTAAGGCGCGTAGCCCACGAGGTGTCCGACGAGAAAGGCCCGACGGTTTGCAGTCTCGCCAGGGCCAAGGAAGAGGACGTAAGAGCCGCGTGGGAGGCCTTGCGCGGCGCGCCCAAGCCGAGGATACACACCTTCATATCAACCTCCGAGATACATCTCAAGCACCAGTTCAAGATGACGCGCGCCGAGGCCCTCCGGAGGGCGGTCGAGATGGTGGCTCTCAGCCGGAGTTTTGTTTCGGACGTTGAGTTCTCCGCGATGGACGCTTCGAGGACAGACCTCGGATATCTCTACGAGGTTCTGGAGGCCGTGATAGAGGCCGGGGCCGCCACGGTAAACATACCGGACACGGTCGGCTATGCTCTTCCTCATTTGTTCGGGGAGATTATAAAAGGCATAAAGGCGAACGTCAAGAATATCGACAAGGCGGTCATCTCGGTTCATTGCCATAACGATTTGGGGCTCGCCGTGGCGAATTCCCTTAGCGCTGTCATAAACGGCGCGAGGCAGGTCGAGTGCACCATAAACGGCATAGGCGAGAGGGCGGGTAACGCCTCGCTCGAAGAAATAGTGATGATACTGAAGACCCGGAAGGACGCCCTCGGTTTGGACACATCCATCGTGACGGAACATCTTTACCCCGCGAGCAGGCTCGTCTCCGCCATAACAGGCATGGTCGTCCAGCCCAATAAGGCGATCGTCGGAGACAACGCCTTCGCGCACGAATCAGGCATACATCAGGACGGTCTTCTTAAGGAGAAGACCACTTACGAGATAATGAGTCCGGAATCGGTCGGGATTTCCCGCTCCACGCTCGTCATGGGCAAGCACTCGGGAAGGCACGCCTTCAGGGAGCGGCTTAAGGAGATGGGCTACGAGTTGAATGACGCTGATTTGAACAAGGCGTTCGAGAAGTTCAAACTCCTCGCCGACCGGAAAAAAGAGGTGTTCGACGAGGACATCGAGGCCATAGTGCAGGAAGAGGTCTTGAGGTTCGAGGCGCCGGACCGTTTCAGGCTTTTGAAGTTGGACGTGGTAAGCGGCACGGAGAAGCCGCCTGTCGCGGTTCTTGAGATGGAGGTTGACGGAAAGAAGATGACGGATACGGGCAATGGCGACGGCCCGGTTGACGCCGTGTATAAAACCATAGCGAGGATGACCGGCGCGAGGAGCAAGCTCCTTCGGTATTCGGTTAACGCCATAACCGGCGGCGCCGACGCTCAGGGAGAAGTGACCGTGAGGCTCGAGGAGGCTGGACACATAGTCCTCGGGCAGGGCGCTCATACGGACATAATAGTCGCGAGCGCGAGGGCTTACATAAACGCCCTCAACAGGCTCGAGCACAAGAAGAAGGAAAAAAAGGAAAGAGTCGTTTAGGAGACTGCTGAAAAAATCGTATTGTCATTGCTTTTGTAACTCAGCCCTTTAGGGCTGATGTGTATCAGGGCTAAAGCCCTGAGCTACGTAAACAACCTATCTAAATCCGAGATTGCCTCAAAGTCCCACGCAATGACTGTAAATTTAGTTTTTTGGTAATTTGCTAAAACTTAATTGAAAGGAAAAGGCGATGGCAATAAGAGGAAAAAGACGCAGGCCCATGACGATTGCGGAGAAGATCCTCGCTAAGCACGCGGGGCTCAAGGAGGTCAGCCCGGGGGAGCTTCTGAACGCGAAGGTTGATATAGCGCTCGGCAACGACATAACCGCGCCCATCGCCATAAAGGAATTCAGGGACATAGGGGCGAAGGAGGTTTTTAATCGGAAGCGCGTGGTGCTTGTTCCCGACCACTTCACCCCGAATAAGGACATATTGAGCGCGACTCAGTGCAAGATTCTTCGCGAGTTCGCCACGGAGCAGAAACTCACCCACTACTTTGACGGCGGAGACGTCGGGGTTGAGCACGCGCTCCTTCCGGAGAAGGGCATAGTCGTGCCCGGAGACCTCGTAATTGGCGCGGACTCCCATACCTGCACCTATGGCGCGCTCGGCGCGTTCGGCACCGGAGTCGGCTCGACCGATCTCGCGGCCGTGATGATAACCGGGGAGCTTTGGTTCAAGGTGCCTGAGACGATAAAGTTCGTTTACTACGGAAAACTCAACAGGTGGGTAAGCGGCAAAGACCTGATACTCAACACAATCGGCGACATAGGCGTTGACGGGGCGCTCTATAAGGCCATGGAGTTTAGCGGAGAGGTCATAAAGAGGCTTTCAATGGACAGCCGTTTCGCGATGTGCAACATGGCGATAGAGGCAGGCGGAAAGACGGGCATAATCGAGCCGGACTCAACCACAAGAAAGTACGTGGAGCCCAGGGCGGAGAGGGCGTTCACTTTTTACCGGAGCGACAGGGACGCCCGGTTCGAGAGCATAAGGGATTACGATTGCGCGAAGATAGAGCCGCAGGTCGCGTGCCCGCATCTGCCTGAGAACACGAAGAACGTTACCGAGGTGACGGACGTATCAATTGATCAGGTCGTCATAGGCTCATGCACGAACGGCAGGCTCGAAGACCTGAGGACCGCCGCGATAATACTCAAAGGCAAGAAGGTCGCCCGCTCGACGAGGCTCATAATCATACCGGCCACTCCGGACATATACAAGGAAGCCATGACGCGGGGCTATTTCGACATATTCCTGAAGGCCGGCGCCATCATAAGCCCTCCCACGTGCGGCCCGTGCCTCGGAGGCCACATGGGCATACTCGCTCCCGGAGAAAGGGCGCTCTCGACGACGAACCGGAACTTCATCGGCAGGATGGGAGACGTTACGAGCGAGGTGTATCTCGCGAATCCGGCCGTGGCCGCGGCATCCGCCGTAAAGGGCAGGATTGCTCATCCGGACGAAGTTTTTTAAGTAACAGGCTGCCGAAAAAGTCCATTTGACCCATACTTTGTATGGGCGCCCCGTTGGAGCTTTTTGAGCAGCCCGGATAAATTTCGGATTTTTTGGCAACTTGTTAAATCAATCGCGCCGTTTTGTCATTTCGAGAGAAGCGAGAAATCTTTATCTTACAGGCAGGATTTTTCCCTCCGGTCGAAATGACAAATATTAGGTCGGATGATAGCGGAAATCCGGGAAAAGTATTTAAATCATTGGCGCAAGCGAAAGAAAGATATTCAGGGAGGAATCAATGAAGTTTAAGGGAAAAGCGTGGAAGTTCGGAAACGACGTTGATACGGACAGGATAATACCTGCCCGGTATCTTAACACGTCCGACCCCAAGGAACTCGCCAAGCACTGCATGGAGGACGCGGACCCGTCGTTCAGCGCCAAGGTAAAGTCCGGCGACATAATAGTGGCCGAGAAAAACTTCGGTTGCGGCTCGTCGAGGGAGCACGCGCCCATAGCCATAAAGGCCGCCGGGGTTTCGTGCGTCATCGCGAAGAGTTTCGCGAGGATATTTTACAGGAATTCTTTTAACATGGGGCTTCCCATTCTTGAGTGTTCGGAGGCCGTGGACGACGCGCGTTCAGGAGACGCCTTTGAGGTTGACATGGTTAAGGGCGCGATATGGAATATTACGAAGAAAAAGCATTACAGCGCCCGTCCCGTGCCGCCGTTCATGCGGGAGCTTATAGAGGCGGGCGGGCTCATGAAGTGGATTAAAAAAAGGGGGTTAGTATAAGAGATGTTTAAAAAAGAAGGCTTCAAGAGCAAGGTTATCTCGACGGAAAAACTTTATATAGAAAGCAAGACTATACACGTGGACTTCAAGGAAAATAACGGCGGAAGGTTCCTCCAGATAGCGGAGATATCGAACGACAGGAAAAGCACGGTAGTCATCCCGTCGAGCGGGATAGGCGCTTTTCTGGCGACGTTGCAAAAGGTAGCGGGGGATTTGCCTAATGAGTAGGGAAAAGGTTCTTATCCTCGCGGGCGACGGCATAGGCCCGGAGATAATGAAAGAGGCAATAAAGGTTCTCGATATTGTCTCCAAAAAATATTCGATATCGTTCGATTTAAAAGAGGCCTCTGTCGGAGGAGCCTCGATAGATCGCTACGGAGTTTCCCTTACCGAAGAAGTCTTGACAGAGGCCCTTAAGAGCCGTTGCGTGCTTCTCGGAGCGGTCGGGGGGCCGAAGTGGGAAGGGCTTGATTATGCAATAAGGCCTGAGAGGGCGCTCCTCCGTTTAAGGAAGGAACTCGGACTTTTCGCCAATTTGAGGCCGGCCAAGATTTATTCGGTTCTCGCGGATTCTTCAACCCTTAAAAGAGAAGTAATAGAAGGCGTTGACATAATGGTAATAAGGGAACTGACCGGAGGCCTTTACTTCGGAACGCCGAGGGGAGTCGAGAAACTTCCGGACGGAACCGAGAGAGGGGTGAATACCCTCGTTTACACGACTCATGAGATTGAGAGGATTACAAAGGTCGCTTTCGAGGTTGCCAGGAAAAGAGGCAAAAGACTTACGAGCGTTGACAAGGCGAACGTGCTTGAGACGACCGAATTATGGAGAAATGTGGTTATAAAGGTCTCGGAATCTTATAAAGACGTTTCCTTGAGCCACATGTACGTGGATAATTGCGCCATGCAACTTGTCAGGAACCCGCGCCAGTTCGACGTTATTGTGACGGAAAACATGTTCGGCGATATTTTGTCGGATGAGGCCGCCATGCTCACGGGCTCTATCGGAATGCTTCCTTCGGCTTCAATAGGAGACACGGGGCACGCAATGTACGAGCCCATACACGGAAGCGCGCCGGATATCGCGGGCAAAAATATAGCCAACCCAATCGCGACCATTCTTTCCGTGGCCATGATGTTTAGATACACCTTCAACATGGACGAGGTTGCCTCTTCCATAGAAAGGGCGGTTGAGAGGGTTTTGGAAAAGGGCTATCGCACGGCGGATATTTATACCGAAGGCGCGAAAAAGGTAGGATGCAAGGAGATGGGGGATAAGGTGGCGGAGGAGATTAAGGGGCAGTAAGGAGTAACATGTCTTTGCCTTGACAGCGTGGGTGTGTTTGGATTACGTTAAATTTGAATGAAGTGATTTGTAAGGAACGTTATCCGCTTATTGCCGGCAAAGAAAGGAGATTACAAATGACGACGGGAATTAAGTTTGTCATGGATGAACGGGGGCAAAAGGTCGCGGTGCAAATTGACCTGAAAAAACTCGGCGGCCTGTGGGAAGATCTTTACGATAATCTAATCGCAAAAAAGCGGGCTAACGAAACAAGGGAATCTCTTGAATCGGTTAAGGCGGTTTTACGTCATAAAAAAACGCCATTGAGGTTATTTTAAATGTTCGGAATATATATACTTCTGATTATAATTGCTGTGGGTGTGTTGCTTATAAGCGAAAAAGGGCAAGCGTTATTAAGGCAATTTATATCTTTAACAGCAACTTTAACAGTAATAGGGATTGTTCTCGTTCTACTTATTTTGGTAGTCGTTTTAGGAATTGGAATATGGGAAGCCTATAAGGACGATATTATAAACGGATCTATAGGCGTAACCGCAGTTTCTATTATTGTTGTTTTATTTGTTTTAGGAGAATACCTATATAACCGATATAAAGAATGGAAGGTAAAGCGTATTATGCGGCCGATGGGGCTTGAGACTGAAGTTTCTATCATTGTTGTTTTAGGACAACATCTATATGACCGATATAAAGAATGGAGGGTAAAGCGCATTATGCGGCAGGTGGGGCTTGAGACTGAACGAAAAACGAAGGATAGAAAATAGCAGAAGTAGGGTGGGCATTGTCCACCAATAAATATGCCAAACTATCGAAGGGCAAGGGAAGGCAGGACGTATTTCTTTACGCTTGTAACGCACAATAGGCGGCCTTTTCTATGCTCGGAAGAGAACAGAACAATCCTCAGGCAAATAATAGAGGAAGTTCGCTTGTTAAAGCCATTTGAGATTGATGCGTGGGTTTTATTGCCCGACCATCTCCATTGTATTTGGACTTTACCTGAAGGAGATGGTGATTATTCCAAAAGATGGGGTTTGATTAAGGCAAGATTTACGAAAAAGGCAGAAGTAGGGTGGGCATTGCCCACCAGTAAAAGTCCGTCTCGCTTAAAACACAGGGAATGGTTTATTTGGCAAAGACGCTTTTGGGAGCACCGGATTCGAGACGAAAAGGATTTTGAGGCGCATTGTAATTACATCCATTATAATCCGGTGAAGCATAGGTATGTCGGCGCTTCGAGAGATTGGGCATATTCGACGTTTCACAGGTTCGTTAAACAAGGCGCATATTCGAAGGATTGGGGAAGCGGCGCGCCCGTGATATTACCGGATGATATTGGCGGTGAATAGGTTTTGGTGGGCAATGCCCACCCTACAAAGCTATTAGTGTTTTTGGGTTGTTCGTGACGTGCCGTTTTGATAAATTCATAGTGTTCTTTCTTCTCGATTATCTTTTGGTTGTGCTTGTTTCCTAAGGCATGGTAATTCGCCTGACATCATACCGCCATCTTCTCAGGGAAGACGTATACAGGCACGGGAATGGTTTTCTTTGATACTACCTTTGTCCTGATTATACGTTCAATCTCCTTCGCCGCTTTCGCGGTAAGATACACTTCTCCGCATTGTTGACAAACTCCTGCCGGCACTTCTCTGAAGATATACGGCTTTCCGCCGTAGCGGTAATCCAGTTCATCGACCATTTTCCGCTTTACTTCTCCTCCGCATAGAGAGCAATCTCCGTATTTATGCATTATCTTTTATCTCCTTTTAGCCCTTATTTTTTCATTAACCCACTTCGGCGGCTTTGGTATGTAAACCGTCAATATCCTGACCCATTTAGTTGTGGTATAACCGCAAACGATATGCAGAGGTCTCTTCTTCGAATAACCAAGAATCAGACAGCTCGCCCCACGCGGGTCATCAGGGTAGTCTTCTAATATTTTCCCGTTTAGAAGCGCATGCTCTATTTCGGAGAGCATGATATTTTCGGCATATCTTTCCTTTTCCGCATGGAAGCTGATTTCATAGCGGTTGCTTATTATTCTTTCTTTGATTTTTTCTATATCCACAATATATTTATAGCATATTCGCCCCCTGCGCTCAAGTCTTCCCCATCCACCTCTTTATCATCACCATTGCCGCTCTTTTATCCAGAGGGTCGTTACTGTTGCCGCACTGGGGGTCCTGGGTGCAACTTGGGCACGACACCTCGCACGGACAGTCTTCCATGAGAGAGAGCGTTGCCTCGAACCAATCTTTTATTACGTCATAGCCCCTTTTCGTAAGCCCCACCCCTCCTTCGTAGCCGTCGTAGATGAATATGCCCGGGCTTTCGAGCAGAGGGCTGAAGGTGTAACTGACTCCCCCGAGGTCCATTCTGTCGCAAAGCGCGAAGAGAGGCAGAGCCGCTATGGCGGCGTGCTCGAACGCGTGAAGTCCGCCCGGAATGTCGAAGCCGAGTCTCTGCGCTTGCTCAAGCGTATCCTCTGATATGGGAAACCAGATGCCTTTTGTCTTGAACCTGTGCGCCGGTAGTTCGAGCGGATATTCGTTTATTGCCTCGCGCGTTGCGATGTCTTTTTTTACGTAGCCCGTAATCTTTTCGGTAATCATGAGCTCTCCGTACTTGACGGGAGTTCCGTGAAAGACCTTTTCTTTTTCAACGCCGAGTATTTCCGTGTCTTCTTTCGTAAGCGGTGTCGTGTAGAAATCCGCGTCAATTGCGCGGCATATCGCCTCTTTCGCCTTCGGGTGAAGGCTTACCACTATATATTGGTTCGCCCTGTGGAGGTAAATTGCTCCGGGATGAAGCTCTCTGAACGCCTTTCCGCCGGACGACTCGCCGAGGAGTTTTCCGTTTTCAAGGCGTATGGAGTAAGTGTCTCCCGTGCCTCTTATGGAGACGTTTCTGTGAGGGAAACGTCTTTTCGTGTGCCAGCCGTTGAGTTTGGATTTCCAGAGTATGCCTTTTTTCGTAAGTTCGTCCAGAAAGGGAGCGGCTATTTTCATGTCGTAGATTTTGTCGCACGGAGATATGGGGACTTCGGACGCGGCGCAGGGAAGGTGGGACTTCAAGATGGGTTCGTTTTCAACGTCAATCGTGGCGGCCTCCGACCTTCGCTCGAAAAAATCGTCAGGATGGCGCATGAAGTGTTTGTCGAGCGCGTCCTCTATGGAGACCATGACTATGAGAGAGTCCTTGCCCTTTCTGCCGACGCGACCGCTTCGCTGCCACGTCGAGCTTATGGTGCCCGGGTATCCCGCGAGCACGCAAACGTCAAGCCCGCCTATGTCTATTCCGAGTTCCAACGCGCTCGTTGATATGACGCCCGATAATGCGCCGCTAAAGAGACGGGCTTCTATTGTCCGCCGTTCTTCGGGCAGGAATCCCGCCCGGTAAGAACTCACGGAGTCTTTTATGTCGGGCGCGCTCTCGATGACGCGGCGGTGCATGAGTTCGGTTATCTTCCTCGCCTTTGTGAAGGCGATTGTCTTAAGGCCGCGTCTCACCGACTCTATGAAGAGTTTCGTTGAAACAGTGTAGGGGCTTACGCCGCTTGAGGGGTCTATGAAGAGGAAGTTTTTCTTGCCATGTCCTGCGCCGCTCTCGGAGACGAGTTCGAATTCAAGGCCTGTCAGAGTTTCGCAGAGTTCGGTCGGGTTAGCTATGGTCGCGCTCGATGCTATGAAAACAGGATTCGCTTTATAGAGGGAGAGAATACGGCGGAGGCGGCGGAGCACCTGCGCGAAGTGAGAGCCCAGGACCCCTCTGTAAGAGTGGACCTCGTCTATTATGACGTATTTCAAAGACCCGAAAAATTCCGCCCATTTTTCGTGAAACGCGCAAATCCCCATGTGGAGCATGTCCGGATTGGTGAGTATGACCGAGGGAGGCGCGTCGCGGAGTTTTTTTCTTTTGTAGCCGGGCGTGTCCCCGTCGTATATGGCGAATGCGTTTTTAGCCGCGGCTTCGGGGTTTAGTTCTCCGAGGACCTTTAACTGGTTTTGCGCGAGGCCTTTAAGGGGGAAGATGTAGAGGCTGCGGCTTTTTGGTTCGAGAAGCATGGACTCCATGACCGGGATATTGTAGATGAGGCTTTTTCCGCTCGCCGTCGGAGTCATTACTACGACGTTTTTGCCGAGTCTCGCGAGTTCTATCGCGAGGCACTGATGCGTGTAGAGGCGTTCCGCGCCGAGCGAGGCGAGTCTCGTCTTCACTTCAGGGACGAGATGTATGTCGTTGAACGAGGCCTTTTTCGAAGGTATGACCTTGTGGCAGACCACCTCGCGGAAGTCGTTCCTGCTTTTTATGTTTTTTATGAATCCTTCTATTGGCATCAGGTTGTCGGCCGATTTCCGAATGGTAACACCTTGCTTTTGGTTTGACAAGGCCGGTATTTAGGGTTATGCTTTTTAGCAGACTGTTGAAAAAGTCCGTCCGACCCATACTTCGTATGGGTGCCCCGGTTGTCTTCGTTGCTCGTCGTTGCGGCGTATATAAAAATACGCCTCACTCCTCGACGCCTTGTATACGGAGCTTTTTGAACAGCCTGAAACGGCCACACGAGTTCCCAACAACCTTTTACAAGAAACTTCGAAGAAAGGGCAATCGAGGAATGAATAAACTTAGGTGTTATTGTTGCGGCAAGGACTTCCAAAAGGGGGGTCTTAAGTATATAGTCGAGGTGAAGAGTTTCGCCGATTACGACGGTTATCTCGAGGAATATCCCGGGGATATTTCCGAAGGAATAAACGAACTTCTCGAAGCCATAGAAAACATGGACACCAAAACGCTCGAAGAGGACGTGTTCAGGGAGAGGTCATACGTGGTCTGCAAGCCCTGCAGGGACAAATTGGCCGACGACCCGTTCCACGCGGAAAAGTTCGAAAACCTCGGTGAGGCTTCCAAAGGCACGGTTCACTGAGCAGCGCCTTCTTTTTACTCCCTTAATATCCCACAAAGAGTCTTTTTGCCAGAATCTCCGGCAGTCCGGCCGCCTTTATCTTGTCCGCGCACGCCCTTATGTCGTATTCAACCCTGTAAAAAGAGACTTCGTTTTCCGCGCCGTCGAATATGAGAAATGACGCCCTCGTATCCCTGTCGCGCGGCTGTCCCACGCTTCCGGGATTTATGAAGTGGAAGCAGCCTTGCTTCAGCCGGAATCTTTCTTTTGTTATTGCTTCGGCCTTGTCCGGGTCTCCGGTATAGGCTATTTGCATGTGGGTATGGCCGAAAAAACCCGTTAACGGAAGGCCTTGTTTTTTCATGAGGCCGAAGTTTATCGCGGCGTCGATAACGGAAAGAGTGTAGATGTCCGGCGAGTTTATGGCCCCGTGGGTAAGGACGAATTTGTCGTCAATCGAAAGGCTCTCCGGAAGTTCTTTCAAAAAGGCCGCGTTTTCAGGGCTTAGGTTTTCTCTCGTCCATAAGAGGGCTTCCTTGGCCGCGTCGTTAAAGTCGTCCGGTTCTTTTTTCCGGGCGGCGCGGATGTCGTGGTTGCCGGCTATGGAAAGGATATTTCTTTCTCTTACCAGTTCGACGCATTCGTTAGGATTGGAGTTGTAGCCGACTATGTCTCCGAGAGAAAGTATGAGGTCGACCGGCATCGAGTCGATTTCCTTCAATACCCCGGTCAGGGCCTCGATATTGGAATGTATGTCGGATATGACGGCGTAGCGCATTTTTTCTCAGTCTGAGAGATCTTCTTCGCCTTCGTCAAGGGGTATCGCGATTTTCCCGGTTGGAGATGAATCCATGAGGAAAAACTCGTCCGTCGGCGATTCAATTTGGCCGGCCGATACGGCAGTCGGGGCAGTGCCTTCCTTGAAGACCTCGAATATCGGTTCCTTGGTGCCGCGTCCCGCGAGAAGCCCCGTCTTCGAGTCTATCTTGACGAATTCTATGCCGGGCGGCACGGAGAAGTTTCTCGCGGGGGTGTTCGCGAGGGCCTGTTCCATGAACTTTATCCAGACGGGAGAGGCGGCGCGCGAGCCTGTTTCGTGCTTGCCGAGGTTCTTTTCGCTGTCAAAGCCTATCCAGCTTGCCGCCGCGAGCCCCGGCACGTATCCTACGAACCACGCGTCGTTCAGATTATTCGTCGTGCCTGTCTTGGCGGCAACCGGTCTGCCTAATGCCTTTGCCCTTTTGCCGGTGCCGTTTTCAACCACTCCCTGAAGCAGGTTCGTTACGAGGTAAGCGGTATCAGCGTTCATGACCGATTCGGACACGGGGTGGTTTTCTTCGAGCACGGAGCCTTTATCGTCAGTCACTTTGGTTACGAATATCTGCTCGGTTTTTATGCCGTAATTCGCGAACGTCGAAAAAGCCTTGAGCATCTCGGCCATGGATACGGCCGAAGAGCCGAGCGCCAAGGAGAGGTCTTTGGCCAAAGGGGAGGTTATTCCGAGACGCATGGCGTATTCTCCGGCGTAATTCACGCCGATGTCCTTGAGTATCTTCACCGTTATCACGTTTCTCGATTTCGCGAGGGCGTCCCGCACCGTGGTCGGGCCGGAGAACTTTTCGTCGAAGTTTCTGGGCTTCCAGTCGGGCGAGTCTTCTTTGCTTTCGGTTTTTCCCGCCTCGAAGACTATCGGAGAGTCCATGACGATTGTTGCCGGAGTGTATCCTTTGTCAAGGGCCGCGGCGTATATTATCGGCTTGAAGGCGCTCCCGGGCTGGCGTTTCGCTTGCACTGCCCTGTTGAATTTACTCTTCGCGAAATCCATCCCTCCGACAAGGGCCCTTACGAAGCCCGTGTCGGTTTCGACCGCGAGCAATGCCCCCTCGGCCAAAGGTTCTTGTTCGAGTTTAAGCATGAGAGGCTCGTCCTCGTTGTCGGGAATCTTCTTTACGCCCACCCATATCACGTCGCCCTCTTTAAAAAGCGACATTGCGTCGGGAACTATCGTTCCTCCGTCGGGGTCGTCGGTCGGATTGTAGAGTTTGGCCCATACGAGGTCGGGATAGGAGATTATGCCTTTTCTGTTCCCGAGCCGGACGACGAGGCTTCTGTCTTTCGGGTTCGGCGACCGGACTATAGCCTTGTAGTAGCGGCCCGGCGAAGGAGGGAATTTTTTAAGGTTAGAGGCGGCTTCGTTCCCGAATTCCTCCGCTTCGCTTTGTTCTTGTATGTTTCGTATCGCGCCCCTGTAGCCCTTTCTTTTGTCGTATGCCCTGAGCCCGAAGTCCACGGCCGAATTCGCCGCCTTCTGCATCTCGACGTCCATTGTGGTATGGACGCGGAGCCCGCCTTTATAAAGGAGTTCCTGCCCGTACTTTTCCTCCAGATATTGCCTCACGTGCTCCGTGAAGTACGGCCCGGCCCAGAGTTCGTCCGACATCTTTGGTTTTATCGCGAGGCTCTTTTTGAGCGCGTTATCGGCGTCAACCGGGGTTATGAAGCCTTCTTCGAGCATGCGCGTTATGACGAGTTCCTGACGCTGTCTCGCGAGGTCTATGTTGGCGTGAGGCGAGTAGACGCTCGGGGATTTCGGAAGCCCGGCCAAAAGCGCGGCCTCGGCCAAGTCGAGTTTTTCGACGTTTTTGTCGAAGTAGATTTCCGAGGCCGCCTCGACTCCGTAGGAGCCGCTTCCGAGGTATATCTGGTTAAGATAGAGGTAGAGGATTTCGTCCTTGGTGAGGTGCTTTTCTATCCGATAGGCGAGTATGGCCTCTTTCATTTTTCTCGAAAAAGTCCTTTCAGGGGTTAAAAAGAAGCTCTTCGCCACCTGCTGGGTTATGGTGGAGCCGCCCTGAACTATCCTTCCGGCCATGACGTTTTTATACATGGCGCGCATTATGCCGAGGTAGTCGAGCCCGCCGTGTTCGTAGAAGTGCGCGTCTTCGGCCGCGAGGAAGGCGTGAACGACGTGAGAAGGGATTTTCTCCATGGGGACGACAATCCTGCGCTCCACGTAGAACTCCGCCACGACCCTGCCGTCTCTCGAATACACCTTTGTCACGAGGTTCGGCTTGTAATCGTCAAGCGTGGAGAGGTTCGGCAAGCCGGCGAATATGTAGAAGTAGATTCCGGCCGCGGCCATGACTGCGAGCGAGGCCGTTGCCGCTATTTTTCTTTTTTTCGTTCCGAGGTGACGGTTGAAAATGGTTTTTGCCATAACACATAATTTTAGCATGAAATCCATAATCTTGCCAACATATCAAAACGCGGGAGATTCAGGCAACGAGGCTGATTCAGGGGTCATTGTTGCAAAATAGTCCGCTTTGAGATAAATTAAGACGATGGGCAAGGGAAACATAAGACTCGAAGACATACTCGACAAGGTGGCCGCGTATAATGCATCGGCCGACCTCGACGTCATAAAGAGGGCGTACGTGTTCTCAGCGAAGGTGCACGAGGGGCAGACTCGCCTTTCCGGGGAGCCTTATCTTTCTCATCCCATCGAGGTGGCCGCCATGCTGGCGGATTTGCGCATGGACGCCTCCACGGTCGCGGTCGGGCTTTTGCACGATACGGTCGAGGATTCCCGCACAACGGTCGAAAAGATAAAGGAACTTTTCGGAGCCGAGATAGCCTCGCTCGTCGACGGCCTCACCAAACTTAGCAGGATTACATTCGAGAAGAAGGAGGACAGGGAGGCCGAAAACTTTCGCAAGTTCATTCTGGCCATGGCCAAGGACATAAGGGTCGTCATAGTGAAGCTGGTGGACAGGCTCCACAACATGCAAACCCTCGACGCCCACGCGCCGGAAAGACGCGTCAAGATTGCCCGCGAAACGCTCGACATCTACGCCCCCCTCGCCAACAGGCTCGGCATGGGTTCCATAAAGGCCGAACTCGAAGACCTCTGCCTCATGCACCTGGAGCCCGAAAAATACGGCTGGTTGAAAGAGAGGGTTTCAAAGGAGAGGGAAGATAAGAAAAAATACATCGAAGACGTAAAGGTCATAATAGAGGAAAAACTCAAGGAGTACGGCTTGAGCGGAGAGGTGAGCGGCAGGGTAAAGCATCTTCACAGCATCTATAGGAAGATGAGCGAGCAGGATGTGGATTTCGAAAACATCTACGATATACTCGCGTTTCGCGTGATAGTGGAGAGCGTCAAGGACTGTTATGCCGTCCTGGGCATCATGCATTCCACGTGGAAGCCCGTGCCCGGCAGGTTCAAGGACTTCATAGCCATACCCAAGCCCAATCTTTACCAGTCGCTCCACACGACCGTCGTCGGCCCTTTCGGCGAGAGGATGGAGATTCAGATACGCACCCAAGAGATGCACAGGGTCGCGGAGTACGGCATAGCCGCCCACTGGAAATACAAGGAAGGCATGGACGTGGCGGCCAACAAGGACGACAAGAGTTTCGCGTGGATAAGGCAATTGCTCGAGTGGCAGAAGGACCTTACCGATTCGTACGAATTTCTGGAAACGCTCAAGGTGGATCTTTTCCCGGAGGACGTTTTCGTCTTTACCCCGAAGGGAGCGATAAAGGTCTTTCCGACAGGAGCGACGCCGGTTGATTTCGCGTACGCCGTTCACAGCGACATAGGGGACGCCTGCACCGGGGCGAAGGTAAACGGAAAGATAGTGCCCTTAAAGCACGTGCTCCGTAACGGGAACGTGGTCGAGATAATAACCTCGTCTTCTCACGCGCCGAGCAAGGACTGGCTCAAATTCGTCGTAACGTCAAAGGCGAGGGCCAAGGTAAAGCAGTGGATAAAGAACGAGGAGCGCGGCGAATGCATGAAGCTCGGTAAAGAGATATGCGAAAAGGAGCTTAAAAAGTACGACGTGGATTTTTCGAAGCTCGTGAAGTTCGGGGAGATGGAAAGGATAGCCAAGCACGAGTTCGGCCTCGCCGGAGCGGACCAGCTTATCCTTAACATCGGTTACGGAAAGATATCGGTGCATCAGTTCGTTTTAAAGGCCGTGCCGCAGGAAAAACTCGCGCAGAAAAAACAACCTTCGGCCTCTACCTTTCAAAAGATGTTGGACAAGTTCAAGGGCAAGCGGAAGCCCGCCTCCAACGGAGGGGTAGTCATAAAGGGCATAGAGGACATCATGATCAAGTTCGCGAAGTGCTGCGAGCCTCTTCCCGGCGAGCCCATAGCCGGCTCCATAACCCACGGTCAGGGCGTTACGATACACGTGAAGGGTTGCTCGAAGTTGGCGGATATCGACACGGAAAGGCGGATAGACGTCGAGTGGGACAAAGCAACGGCCATAGCGAGGCCGATAAGGATAGAGGTCGTCGCGAAGGACGAGAAGGGGCTTCTTGCCGACATGGGCAACGCCATAAAGAACGCCGACGCCAATATATCATACGCCGACATAAGGACGACTTTGGACAATAAGGCCGTTTGCACGTTCGAGGTCAACGTAAAATCCATCGAGCATATGAAAAGCGTCATGAAAGCCCTTCAGAAGATAAAGAAGGTCGTGAAGGTCGAAAGGATATGGGCTTCGACCGGGCATCACGGCGAACACAGGGTAATACATTGACAAAAACGTTGGGAAGTTTTTGTTTTTTTTGTAGCTCAGGGCTTTAGCCCTGAGAAACGGCAATAATATGCGCTGTTGTTTATCAGCCCTTCCGCCTCAGGCGGAGGGCTGAGTTACGCGGGAAAGCAAGTTATATGAAAAAACAGGAGACACATGGATAAAAAAGAGATTAAAACCGATATGGCCCCTCCTGCGATAGGGCCTTATTCTCAAGGGGTGAGGGCGGGCGGGTTCGTGTTCGTGTCAGGGCAGATACCGGTTCATCCCGAGACCGGAGAGGCCGTAGCGGGCGGCGTAAAAGAGGAAACGAGAAGGGTGCTCCTGAACATAAAGGCTGTTTTAGAAAAAGAAGGCCTCGACATGGCGAACGTGGTGAAGACCACGGTCTACCTTATTGACCTTTCTCTTTTCAAGGAAATGAACGAAGCGTATTCGGAGTTTTTTGCTTCTCCGTATCCGGCGCGCGCCACAATCGGGGTTTCGGCTTTGCCAAAAGGCGTTTCAGTCGAGATAGACGCAATAGCGCGGGGCTGAGCCGGATTACAGGAAAGATGTTATCGGTAATCAGTGGACGGTTATTGGGAAAAGACCGTCATTGCGAGCGAGTGAGCCGAAGCCGCGAGCGAAGCGTGGCGGGAAGCAATCTCATAATTGTAAAAACGAGATTGCTTCGGGCTGGGCTCCCGTTGCGCGAAGCGTTGCAACGGGAAGCGCCCCCTCGCAATGACAATCTTAACCGATAACCGATTTAGGCGGCCTTTACCACGGCTCCGCTTCTTATGCATCTCGTGCAAGCCTTGACCTTCGTGTTCTGTCCCGCCTTGGATATCTTTATGGTTTGGAGGTTCGGGTTCCAGCGCCTGAGGGTCTTTTTGTTGGCGTGGCTTACGTTATGGCCGAAAGACGGGCCTTTTCCGCAGATGTCGCATTTGGTTGCCATTGTGTAGTCTCCTTTGATATTATCTATAAACCATATTTTTTAACATACAATAAGACCTTTTTCAAGGATATTCGTGACGAAAATCAAAAAAATAATTATTGCGGCGTTCTTAATGGTTTTGGCGGCGGTCTTCTTTTACGGCTTCATGGATTACGTGGGCAAGGTGAAAGGGCATAGGGCAGGAGCGGGCTACGACGGCAAGGCTAAGTACGGGGCCATAGTCGTTCTTACGGGCGGAAGGGGCAGGGCTTTGACAGGGCTTGAACTTCTAAGAGGAGGGGCGGCCAAGGTCCTTATAATAAGCGGGGTGGACGAGGATGCGGATATTGATTCCATATTTCCGTCCGGAGTAAGCAAAAAGGAACGTTCCCTGATAGCGCTTGAAAAGAGTTCAAAGAGCACGTACGAAAACGCCTTGGAGGTCAGGGAATTATTTTTGAAAAAGGGGCTCGATTCGATGCTCCTCATAACGTCCGAGTATCACATGCAAAGGGCGATGTTAGTGTTCGAAAGGGTCATGCCTCGAAGCGTGGACATAAAAGAGTACCCGGTCGAAAGCCCGGTGTTCAACGCCGAGAGGTGGTGGGAGGGCAATGGGGTCATGCTCGTGGGGCTTGAGTTCGTGAAGTATTATTGGTACAGGGTGCGGTTCGTGTGAGGGATGGGAAGTGTCCCCTGATTTACCGGAAAGAGTCTTGTCAACCGCGATGGTATCGTGGTATACTTTGTTCGGCGAGGAGGTAAAAACAATGCGGCACGTCATTCTTGAACATGCTGAAGAAGGCGGCTTTGTTGTTTACTGTCCATCGCTTCCGGGATGTGTTAGTAGGGTAGGGTGGGCTGTGCCCACCGTTACAGGATTGAGTATCTGATATTTTGGTGGGCTGTGCCCACCCTACAAGACTGTCCATCGCTTCCGGGATGTGTTAGTCAGGGAGAGACAAAGAAAGAGGCCCTCGCCAACATCAAAGAAGCCATCGAACTATACATCGAAAGCCTCGTTGAACATAAAGAACCTGTTCCGCCCGATATCGACGTTGAGGTTGAATCTGTGGCAATATGAAACTCCCGCAAATCTCCGGCGAGACCTGCGTTAAGGCGCTTAAGCGCGCGTTGTTGTCCCTGCTCACAGGGTTTTGAAAAAGGGCGCCCTCCATCAAATACTTTTAGACGCAAACTTCAAACTCGAAGACTTCCTTGAACTCCTGTAACCTCCCGAAATAGGGAGTAGGGTGGGCTGTGCCCACAGTTAGAGGAGTGAGTACCTGATATTTTGGCGGGCAACGTCGCCCCGCGAAATTAATCCCCTTCAAATCTCCATCGCTTCGCCCGGATTGAGTATTCTTGCCTTTATTCCGGCCTTTTCGCAGCCTCTTCCGAAATCCTTGGGGTCTTGTTTTATGAGGTCGAAGGTGTTGTAGTGCATGGGAACGGCTAATTTTGGTTTTATGAGGACGGCGGCCTTTACGGCGTCTTCTATGCCCATGGTGAAGTTGTCTCCTATGGGAAGGAGCGCGCAGTCAACTCCGGCAAGAAGCGCCATGTCCGAGAAAAGCCCCGTGTCTCCGGCGTGGTAAACGGTTTTCCCGTCCATTGTCACGAGAAATCCGCAAGGATTACCCATTGGGCCGCTCTCCGAAGACGAGCCGTGGAACGCTATTGTGAGCTTAACCTTCCCGAAAGGGAAGTCGTGAGAGCCGCCTATGTGCATGGCGTGTCCGCTCGCGCCGAGCGCGGAGCAGTGGTTCACGAGTTCGAACGTGCCGATTATCGGGGCTTTGTTCTTTTTGGATATCTCGACGGCGTCTCCCATGTGGTCGCCGTGGCCGTGGGTAACGAGCACCCAATCCACCAATACGTCCTTCGCCGATATTTTGGCTAAAGGGTTGCCGTTCAGAAACGGGTCTATTATCACGCTTTCTTTCGAGCCTTGGACAATGAAGCACGAGTGTCCCTGGTAAATGATTTTCATGATAGAGTCTCCTTTCGAAAGATTTATTTTGCCGTCGGATTCCCGTGTCATCTATTATATCTGGATTCCCGCTCAAAAGCTTGTCCCCGCAATCTTAAGCGGGGAACCAGTCCTTTTTATAAATATTTTTTCTGGATTCCCGCTCAAAACACCGCGGGAATGACAAAAAAGGGCGACCGCGGGAATGACAAAAAAGGGCGACCGCGGGAATGACAAAAAAGGGCGACCGCGGGAATGACAAAATGGGCAGTAGAGTAAGGTGTGCCGTGCCTGCCGTTTACTGTCTCTATCTTACGCCCTTTATCTTGATTCCCTTGTTTTTCAAATACGCGGCAGTAACTCCCATGCCGCGCACTGTTTTGCCGTTCCTCTTGATTAACGTTACGCCGCAGGAGGGGCTTTTTTCCTTGAGATATATGGCGTCTGCTTTGTTAAGGCGCATTATCTTGAATGTTTCTTTCGCGCCTTTCATGAATTGCTTTGTAACGTCCTGTCCGGTCTCGTTTAAAACTTGAGAGGCGCCTTTAAGCGCCGCCTGACCTCCGCTTTTTTGAATCTCCGCGGAGCGCCTCGGAGTGGGAAGCCCTCCGAGTTGTTCCGGGCATATCGGTATCAAGACAAAGCCTTTCAGGGATTCAAGGAGTTTTTCGTTTTTCGCGTCTCTGCCGTCATAGCGGGACGCTATTCCCAAAAGGCAGGAGCTTACAAGGACGACCTTACTCATTTGAGTCAATAACCACGGGGTTTACAATCGAAACGCGCCTTCCTTGGATAACGAGCCTTCCTTCCGAGAAAAGCCTTATTGTCTCGGGGTATACGCGGTGCTCTTCCGAGAGTATCCTTTTGGAAAGGGTTTCAACGGTGTCGTCTTCTTTTACGGGCACGACCGCCTGTATTATTATCGGTCCCGTGTCCACGCCCTCGTCCACGAAGTGAACGGTACAACCGGAAAATCTGACCCCGTAGGCGAGCGCCTTTTTCTGCGCGTCGAGTCCGGGGAAAGACGGCAGAAGAGACGGGTGGATGTTCATTACGCGCATGGAAAACATCTTTATGACAACAGGAGAGAGGATTCGCATGAAGCCCGCCAACACGACTAACTCGACCTTGCTTTCTTTGAGCGCGGCCGCGAGTTCGGCGTCGAAGTTTTCTTTTTTCGGGAATTTATCCTTGGTTATTAAGGCGGTTTTTATGGAGTGCTTTTTCGCTCGCTCGAGGGCGTAGGCGTTCGGATTGTCGCTTATGACGACGCGTATCTCCGCGTCGAGTCTTTTGGTTTCTATGGCGTCTATTATGGCTTGAAGGTTCGAGCCGTTTCCCGACGCGAGGATGCCGAGTTTTAGCATTATGAGTCCCGCCAAAGTGGTTATTTTACGAACTCGATTTCTTTTTCGCGAGGCTTTTTCTTTTCTATGGTTCCTATTATATACCCTATATCGCCCACGCGCTTGAGTTCTTTTATTATCGAAGCGGCCTGATTTTTCTTCGCGATCAGAACCATGCCTATTCCCATGTTGAAGGTGCGGCGCATCTCCGTCTCTTTTATGTTACCCTTTTCTTTCATGTAGCCGAATATCCGTGGAACGTCCCACGAGCCTTCGCGTATTACGGCCTTTACTCCCTCCGGCAAAACGCGCGGCACGTTTTCGGTGATGCCGCCTCCGGTTATGTGCGCCACGCCTTTTATGTCGAAGAGTTGAATGAGGCGCAATATTGATTTTACGTAGATTTTAGTCGGGGTGAGGAGTTCTTCGCCGATTGTTTTTTTGAACCTCTTGGGCTTGTCCGACAGTTTGTGTCTGAGTTTTTCAAAGAGGACTTTTCTCGCGAGAGAGTATCCGTTACTGTGAAGCCCGCTTGATGCTATGCCTATTATCGCGTCTCCCGGCTTTATCCCTCTTCCGTCTATAAGGCGTTGCCTTTCGACCGCTCCCACGGCGAACCCCGCGAGGTCATATTCGCCTTTTTTGTAAAGGCCCGGCATCTCCGCAGTCTCTCCTCCGACGAGGGCGCATCCGGCGAGTTTGCAGCCTTTTGCTATGCTTTTTATTATCATTGACGCCTTTTCGGCGTTGAGTCTTCCCGTGGCGAAGTAGTCGAGGAAGAAAAGCGGCTCGGCCCCGCTCGTTACTATGTCGTTCACGCACATGGCCACGAGGTCTATGCCTATGGAGTCGTGCCTGTCGGCCATGAAGGCAACCTTGAGTTTCGTGCCCACGCCGTCCGTGCCTGAGACGAGTATCGGATCTTTGAGTTTTTTGAATTTTAAGGAAAACGGCGCGCCGAAGCCGCCGACACCGGCCACGACCCCTTTTGTGTAGGTCGCTTTGGCCAGAGGCTTTATAAAGCGGACGAGTTTTTCGCCTTCGTCTATGGAAACGCCGGATTGTTTGTAAGTGAGAGAGCGCTTCATTGCAAATCCCCTCCGGCTCCCCTTTGTAGAAAGGGGAGAACCTCTTAAGAGTAAACAAACACCCGCGCGATGTCAATTAGATTATACGGGATATTGTCGTGATTTTATGAAATCGGATCAAAGTATTTTTCAATCAACAAAAGATTGTGCGTATGCATATAAATCTGTGCAGTTTTTCAACCCGCTCCATCTCATGTTTATCTTTCAACTTCTCGGAAAAGTTGGGTTTTTATGAGTTCTCTCGCTTTGGCACTGATGTTGCATTAAATAATATAGACATCGAGGTCTTGCGCCATACAAGGATGTGTAATGGCATCATCGCGACAAACCTTGAAAAGGAGGCTTGAGATATGAATATCACCGAGGTAAAAGTCCTGCCAGTGGACGGAGACGAGAGGTTGAAGGCGTTTGTTTCGATGAAGATTGACGATTGTTTCGTGGTGCGCGACATGAAGATCATCAGCGGCGATACCGGTTTTTTTGTGGCCATGCCCGCTAAAAAGCTTAAGGACGGCACGTACAGGGACCTTTTTCATCCTCTGGACAAACCGACGAGGGATATGGTCGAAAAATGCGTGTTAAGCGAATACAAAAGGGTGGTGCAGCAGGGAGTGAAAAAGAGCCTGTCCTGAAGCCCCGAGCTTGACGAAG
>Ga0209342_10000155_pt1 | contig 73110 bp, 86 predicted proteins | sample RifCSP16_2_FD_184023 | JGI IMG/M metagenome (GOLD analysis project Ga0209342, IMG submission 184023) | Soil microbial communities from Rifle, Colorado - Rifle CSP2_sed 16_2 (SPAdes) (version 2) | ecosystem: Environmental > Terrestrial > Deep subsurface > Rock core/Sediment | place: Rifle... | reverse complement strand
CGCACTCACCAGCCCATTCCGCTCTACCCCCAACATAAAAGCCGCCACGCATACCTTCCCAGCTTCCCGTAAAAACTCTCTCCTCCCCATCACCGCCATATTTAAAAAACCCCGCCAGTGGCGGGGCAGTAACTAGAAGGCGCGAGCCTTCATCGCAAGAATAAATAGACACTCGTCATCCATCTTAATTTCGCATTATAACACCCATCTGTCAAGTCCAAATCCCCAAAACACTACAGGTCTCAAATCCAATCAGGTCAAAACGACTATCACCATAATCTTTTTTGTTAATATCTAGCCATGTCCAGACTATTCACTCAGTTAGTCCTGATATTTTCCCTATTCTTCCTCACCCGCCTGACTAACCTCACCCTTCTTCCCATACATATAGACGAAGCCAACTATCTCAACTGGGGCTGGTTCACCGTCCACGGTTCCCCTTTTTATCCCCTCTTCGACGCCAAGACCCCTGCCCTCATGTGGCTCTTTGGCACATCCCAAATGCTTTTTCCCGACCCGCTCCAGGCCGGACGGCTTATATCCATCTTCACTGGCCTTGTCAACCTCACCCTTCTCGCCTGGCTAGCCAGCCGGCTTATCTCCCGCCGGGCTATTCTCATCGTCTCCCTCCTCTACATCTTCTCTCCCTATTTTCTCTTTTACGATCGCCAAGCTCTCATGGAAAGCGCCCTCACTTCCACCTACCTCTTCTCTTTCATCCTCCTCTGGCAACTCACCATTCGCCCATCTCTCAAAAAATCTGCCTGTCTTGGAGCCATCCTCAGCATCGGATTTTGGATCAAACCCACCGCCCTCGTCTTCATGGCCGCCGCCGCCCCCGTCCTCATCCTCCACGGGCTAGCTCTCCGCCGTCCCATCTTCTACTATTTTGGGCCTCTCTGTATCACTTTACTCTCTTTCGCCATTCTCTCCTCCCCCATCCTTCTCCACCCCTCCTTCCGCCTCACTTGGCCCCGCAATTCAGAATACACACTCCCCTCTTCCCAAATACTCACAATCCCTATCAACTACTGGAAAAACAATCTTGTGGTTGCAGCCGAACTTTGGCCGCTACTCCTCACCCCAACAGTTTTCCTTCCCTCAATTTTCGGACTCATCGGTCTCTTCTACAAGCGCTCTTCTCTCATCTTAATCCTTTGGATCTTTGTTCCCATCAGCATCATCATAGTCATTGCCCGACCACTCGGAGATTTTATCCACCGCTACACCGTCCCGTTTTTGCCTCTTCTCCTCCTCACTGCCACCCTTTGGTTCAACCACCATAATCGCTTTCTCATCCCCGCCCTTATTCTTCCAATAAGCCTCTCGCTTCTTCTTATTCAAAACCCCATTCGTTATTTCCAACTTACCTCTCAATTCAGCCGATACTCATATATCAGGGGATACGTCACCGGCCCCAACACCGGCTATCAAACCGCTGCCATCATCAGCTACCTCAAAACACAGGCCCTGTCAGAGCCCATTATCGTCGGCCTTAGTCCGTACCACAATCCACATGAATCCGCCGTCAATGTTTACCTCCGAGAAGCCCCAAACATCCTCCCTCGCTATTTCCCGCTCAACTTCCCTCCTTCTCTCTCCTCACACGACTGCCTGTCAACTCCCCTCCCCTTCTACTCCTTCGCCAAACCCCACAATACCCACCCCCTGGCCAAATTCCTCCTTCCCATCGCCCTCATCTCCAACTCATACAACTCGGAAAAGACCACCATCTACACCCTAAAAACCGGCTGCTCCCCAGACCAAACAATTTCCCTTCCTCTCACCGTCATCCCCATCCCGACCCCAATTCTGGAACCCTAATAACCAGCGAAAGCGACACCAGGACTTTCTGCCCATTACTCCGGGGCCACGATCTTTAGCGGATCTACCTTCGGATTCAGCTTGACAGCCGGCGATCCGGGTTGGGCGGCCTCTGTCACAACTGGAGCCGGTACTTCTGTTGCTACCCCTGGTACCCCATAACGCACTATTTCAATTATAGCCGACCCGGGTTTCATATACCACCACACCGCCACCAGAACCCCCCCAGCCAAAACCAAACCTCCGATCAGCAAATACTTATTCATATCGTCTTATTCCATGTAAACATATTATTTCAAAAATTGCAAAGGGTTAAGATGCACGTTTCCGGCTATTTGGATTATTTCAAAATGCAAATGCGGCCCGGTCGATCTGCCGGTCGACCCCTCCAGCCCAATCCTGTCTCCCCTGTTCACCGTCTGCCCCACCACCACATCCACTCTGGACAAATGGGCATACCTCGTCTTCAGCCCATTGCCGTGATCAATCTCCACCCGGTTGCCATATCCCGATCTATCCGGCCACCCGGACGCAATGACGGTTCCCGCATCGGCCGCCAATACCGGCGTCCCATTAGCCGTCGCAATATCCAAGCCTTTGTGATACCAGCTAAATCGCTGGGTAATCACTCCTCCAATCGGCCAAACAAACCTCCCCGTGGCCGACACCGCCCCGGCCGTTGGCGTCCGCTGGGCGATATTGCGGCTTCCAGCCGCTGGCACATCCCGCGGCCTCTCTCCATCCGGCACGATCAACTCCTGCCCCACCGCCAAAGCGAAAGTTTCGTTATCAGAGAAAGTGTTGAACGGAAAATCTACTATCGCCTGCGCGTCCGTATTATATTTTTTGGCAATCGAATATACCGTCTCCCCCCGAGTCACTTTGTGCCTCACTCCCGTCACCGGCAAAATCCTCAAAGTTTGCCCTGGCTTGATTGCGTTTATCGATGCCAAATTATTCTCCCACCTCACCGTATCCGTAGACACTCCAAACTTAGCCGCAATCCCCCCCAGGGTATCCCCCCCCTGGACAGTGTAATCCAGCACTTTGTCCCGGACTTTATCCGATTCGATTGTTTCCATCGCCGTCTCCCCCGCCTCCATTACCGACACCGCCGCCGGCTGTTCCTCCACCTCTTTTTCCACGCCCGGCAAACTCTGTGCCAACACCGGCGCCAATGTCACTCCCATAGCCACCACCCCCGCCATAGCCGAATGCACAAACGGCCGGGCAAAACGGCCTCTCTGCCGATACAGCGTCTTGGCAATCACATCCTTTAACCCTTCAAATTTGGCAAACACCCTATACCCCCGCAAAAACAAAAACCAGTACCACAGCTTCGCAAATTCAACCAGGTCTTTCCCCAACATTTTTATCTTTCGCCGCATGACCCTTTATTTTAGCAAACGCCCCGCCACAGCCCTCTCAAAAGCCGCTCTATCGGATCTTTTCACTTCCGTTTTTCCAATCAACTGCGTAGTCTCATGCCCCATCCCCGCCGCCACCACAATATCCCCCGCCTTCGCCATTTTTACTCCCGTCTCAATCGCCTTATCCCGGTCATCCTCTCTCATCGGCTTCCCCTTCATTTCCCTGGTTATCTGCTCATAAATATCATCCTGCGACTCCCCCCTCACATCATCTGTCGTCACAATAACCACGTCGGTAAATTTATCAGCGATTTCTCCCATCACCGGCCTCTTTTCTTTATCCCTTTCCCCCGTGCAACCGAAAATCAATATTATTCTGTTCTTAGGCCTAGACTCTTCTCTTAGACTTACGAGCAAATTCTTGAGCCCGTTCGGCGTATGTGCAAAATCCACAATACACCGAAACTTTTGCCCCATCACGACTTCCTCTCTCCTCCCCGGCACCCCCGCAAATTCCCTCACTATTCTCTTAATCCTATCTTCTTGTATTCCTAGTATCCCAGCCACTGCTTCCGCCGCTCCGATATTATATTTGTTGTAATTCCCCGCCAAACTCGGACTAACTTTTTTGATCTTGGATTTTGAATATTGAACAATTGTTTGAGACTTAAACTGCCCGAAACTTGGATCATCTTTGTTCAGTACCCCAAACTCTGCTTTTTCAAATAACCTCGCTTTCACCGCCACATACTCCTCCATACTCCCGTGATAGTCCAAATGTTCATGCGAAATATTAGTCAGGACAGCAATCTTGACGTTGTATCCTTCGGTCTTGTACTGCGCCAGCCTGTGACTGGTCACTTCCACCACCGCATGTGTGCACCCCGCATCCGCCATTTTGGCAAATAATTTTTGCATCACGTCCTCATCCGGCGTCGTTACATGCAATCCCATCTCGATCCTTTGCTCCCCAATTCTTGCGCCAACCGTCGACACCATCCCCGCTTTGATCCCCGCCGCTTTCAAAATCTCAAAGATCAAATTTACCGTCGTCGTCTTCCCGTCCGTTCCAGTAACCGCAACCACCGTCAATTTCTTCGCCGGAAAGCCATAATATATCACCCAAAACCAGCTCCTCACCCACCTAAATGGATTTTTAATCTCCTCCCAAATCCGCTTCACCCCAGAATTTTACCAAAAAGTGTTGCAGCCGAAGCTTTTTTGCGAAGTCTCCGCAGCGAAGCGAGGACTGCGAAGTCAAAAAAGTGTAGGCCAAACACCCTCACAGAGACGCCAGCCACACCCCAAATATCGCCATCACAATCCCACCCAACCACGCCCTCGCCACAATCTTCGGCTCCTCCCAGCCGATTACCTCCAGCCAATGATGTACGGGTGCAATTGGAAACACTCTTCTTTTAAATATCCGCCTGGACAGGATCTGAATCAAACTCGACGCCCCATCCGCCACAATTACTCCCCCGATGATTAAAAGGGCGAGTATTTTCCCGGACAACAAGCCAACTATCGCCAAAGTCGCTCCAAACGCCATTCCCGATGAATTTCCCAGAAAAGTCCGCGCCGGATTAATAGTAAAGTAAATCCCCGCCGCGGTCGCTCCGATCCAAATCGCCAAAAAGAGCTGCAGTACTTTATCCAAATCTGCAGCCGCAATCCCCCAAAATGCCAAGAGGCAAATCAGAAGCAGTCCTTCCCCCAATCCATCCAGCCCCGATGTAATATCAAACGCGTTGGCAAACCATACCACCAGAAACCCGGCCACCGGAAAGTACATCCACCCCAGCCTGATTACTCCCAAAAACGGGATATTAATAAAATCAATTCCCAATCCGAAATACAATACCGCCGCAGACACCAAACCCAACATCCACTGAATAATAAATTTCTGCCTCATCCGCATACCAAAAAAACCCGTCCTCTCATACCCGAAAATTTTAATCACGTCGTCATAAAGGCCCAATAAACCAAATGCCCCAAAAGTAAAAAACAACACCCCCACCTCCCACCAATACGAATACCCGCCATATCTCACGTCCTTCAACCCCAGCGAAGTCAAAGCAAACAGCACCATAGTAACCACCACCAAAAGCACCCCCGCCCCCGTCGGCGTCCCCGCCTTCTGCGAATGTTTTGCCGCAAATTTTTTATACTCCAAGGTGTCCCCAGGCAGTATCTGAGCCGTTTCGGTCTGCCGCACAAATCTTTTCCTATACAGCCACCCAATAAACGGCACAAGCAAAGCCATCGTCACCGCAAAGCTGACCAGCACCATTCCCAGGTACAACTGCATAAATCTAAACTAGTATACACCGCTGGTATAATGACTCTCACTCATGAATTTGGAGATCACCGGCGGTCAAGTTCTCGAAGGTGAAGTCACTCCATCCGGTTCCAAAAATTCCGCCGTCGCCATCATTCCCGCCACCCTCCTTTTTGACCGCCCGGTCACCCTAACAAACATTCCGGAAATTACCGACGTCACTAAACTCGTCGCCATTCTCTCCCATATGGGGAGCCGCATTTCCTGGAATCACGAGGCCTCCTCCCTAACTATCGATAACTCCTCCATAAACCCCGACCGCCTCAGCCAACTCGACCTGGCCAATATCCGCGCCACCTCCCTCCTCTGGGGGCCGCTCCTCGGCCGCTTCCGCACCGTCCCCGAGGCCCACCTCCCCGGCGGCTGCACCCTGGGCAACCGGCCCATGGACGCGCACTTTCAAGCTCTTGCCGACCTTGGCGCCGCCCTCTCCCCTCGCTCCAGCACTTCCGTCACCATAGACGCAACCCGTGCCAAACCCGGCGAAATCTGGCTCTCTGAAATGAGCCCCACAGCCACCGAAAACGCCCTCACCCTTGCCGTCACCCTTCCCGGTACCACTACTCTTGTCGGCGCTGCTTCTGAGCCCCAAGTTCAAGACCTCTGCCATTTTCTTTCCTCCGCCGGGGCTGAAATCTCCGGCGTTGGCTCCAGTACTCTCAACGTCCGCGGCCCCGCCAAACTCCAAGAAACCGCTTACGAGATTCTCCCCGACCACAACGAAATCGCCACCTTCCTCGCCCTGGGCGCCGCCACCCAAGGAGCCATCAAAGTCCACCGCGCCCTCCCCCACTTCTTTCCCACCATCGCCAGAAACTTCGCCCGCGTAGGTACGACCATTACCTACGCTGGAGATACAGCCACCCACCACCCCCTGCCTCCCCAACCCGGCGATACCGACCACCCCACCGTCATCCGTGGCCAACCTTGGCCCGGTCTTCCTGTAGACATCCTCCCCCTTTTCGTTCCCCTAGCCCTCTCTCACCCCGGCCACCGCCAGTTCCTCTTCCACAACTGGATGTACGAAGCCGGTCTCCTCAGCTGGGCCCAGGAACTTGCCAAGTTTGGCACCAATCTCGTCATGTGTGATCCCCACCGCCTTCTGGTTACCTCCGGCAGCCACCTCACCGGGGCCGAAATCGAAGCCCCCTACATCATCCGCGCCGCCGTGGCCCTAACTATGACCGCCATGATCGCCGAAGGCCAATCCAAAATCGTGAACGCAGATGCCCTTTACCGCGGTCATCCTAACTTTGCCCAAAACCTCCGCTCCCTCGGCGCCAAAATAGAAGAAATCACATAAGTACCCTCAACCTGACCAATCCTTTATCCCCAGCCTTTTTATACAACCCCAAATCCTCCTTTACGCTCCATCCCTGCTTCTCCAAAGGCAACTTAGCATCAATTACCTCCACAGCTCCCCTTTGCAACCCCCACTCCGGCATGGTATCCGCATGTATATATCCAAACTGCCTGGCATCAACCCACTCCACCAGCATCACATGATTTCTCCCTCTTTTAATCATATCCCCCGGCCGCACCTGAGCCAATTCCACTGCCACACTATTCAACTCACCGGTTAGCAAATCCGCCGAAATGTTGGTCCTGGGTCGGAAATATGCCCTCAATCTCCAAACCCAACTCGGGTACCGGACCACGTCATAAATACTCAGACCTCTAGTTTCTTTCAAATGCTCGTCCAAAATATTAACTACCAACCCCGAGCAATCAATCCCCAAACTGCACAAAATCATCATATTCTTAGCGCTGGCGGCCGACTTCACAACTCCCTTCTTCCTTTCGTAAATTTTACTTATCTCCGCCTCTATTTCCTCCGGCAATCCTTTACCTGAATACGCAATCGGCAAATTCCTTAAACCCCTCTCGTTCATAAAATACGGACACGCAAAACTCCACTCCCCAACTTTGATATTAAAATATCTGTCAATCAATATCTTCGCTTCCGGCGACAATTCAACTTTCATAGTTTGGATTTACACACACATGAGAAACCGACGGCACAATCCTATCTTCATCAATCAGCCTCTCCACCACCACATTAGCCTTTCCCTCATGAGCAACTCTCTCCAAAATCTCATCCATCTTCCCAAATACCTCTACGTCAAAACGCGTTCTTGTTTCGTCCCAAGATCTAACTCCCTCAGATCCAATCCACATACTTCTTCTACTAACGTCGAATGCAGCTCCCGCAACATGTGAACTTTCTCCTTCCCCAACCGCCCAATAAGAGCTCCTCGCCAGTTTAGCCTGCATTTCTCCAGGTCGCCACAAACTTGTCACCGCCAACCTGACTTCTGGCCATCGTTCTCCCCGTGTCTCCCCCCATTTGCGCATCACCTCGTCCAACAACTTTTTTGCCAGAGGAGTTAATAAGTTCAACTGCTTACTTTCATATTTCACTTCCGATCTAGTCAAATCGTAAACCGGTTGTCCAAACGGCACATGTACCAACCTTCCCTCGGCTATTGCTCTATCCGCATCAGCATACGTAACAATTCTATTTTCCGGCCCATACCATCGTCTCTCAATCGTCGTTGCCTCTCTAATCCTCCGCGATTCCAGCTCCCTATCCCGAACTAAACTAGTTACTCCGGCATCAATCATCACCCTATTTTACCTCACAATTTGCATTCCACGCTATAATAGGTCCAGATTGGGGGTGACTTACTTGCCAGCAACCGAAGCCAAAATAATCAGACTCCAACCAGATGGGCCCCAAGGGCCAAAATTAGGAATTGCCGTCCCACCTGAAAAAAAGGAAACATATATCCAGATCGCAAGAGATGCCAATGAGAGAAAGCTCCCTCCGAAAGAGTTCATCGAACTCCTTGCTCAAGCCGGAATAACTACTTTCGACGCCTCCAGTCTCTAAATATTATAATTATATGTCCAAACTCAATGTCGCCGTCATCTACGGCGGACGGTCACCGGAACATGAAGTGGCAATAATAACCGCCCTTCAGGTCATGCAAAACCTCGACCAAGACAAATACGAAGTAACCCCCGTCTACATCACCAAAACCGGAGACTGGATTATGGGAAATAATCGATTTCTTATTCCCGAATCCTACCAGGACCTGGGCAAACTAGTTTCCGGCACCAAACGACTCTCTATTTTCCCACCCAGATCCCTACCCAATATCGACGTTGCCTTCCCTATCTTCCATGGCTCTTTTGGCGAAGATGGCACCGTTCAAGGTCTTTTGGAAATGCAAAATCTTCCCTACGCTGGTTCCGGCGTCCTCGCTTCTTCTCTTGGTATGGACAAAATTCTCCAAAAACAAGTTTTTGCGGCCTCCAATTTACCTCAAGTCAAGCACTTCCAGTTCTACCGCAACCGCCTCCCCAAATCCGTCCCGCTCCGCTACCCACTCTACGTTAAACCAGCCAACGGCGGCTCCAGCATTGGCACTACCAAAGTCCACTCCCCCAAAGAGCTTAAAGACGCCCTGGAAGTCGCATCTTGTTACGATAGAAAAATAATAGTTGAAGAAAGCGCGGAGAACTTCAAGGAAATAAATGTCTCCGTCCTGGGCAACTCCGGATCACAACTTCGCACTTCCGTCTGCGAACAACCAGTTCCTTCAAAAGACATTCTGACCTTTGCCGACAAATACGAATCTGGTTCCAAGTCCAGCCTGCCTGCCGGCAGGCAGGGCATGGCTTCCGCCAAGCGTCTCGTTCCCGCCCCCATCCACCCCACCACCGCCCAAAAGATCGCCCGGCTCGCCAAAACCGCCTACCTCTCGCTCGATTGCTCCGGCCTCGCCCGAGTCGACTTTCTGGTCAGCCAAGATGAAAAAACCATCTACATCAACGAAATCAACACCATCCCAGGCAGCCTCGCTTTCTATCTCTGGGAAGCCTCAGGTCTTAAATTTCCCAGACTCTTAGACGAGGTCATAAATCTCGCCCTCGCCCGCCACCAAGATAGCCAAAAAACCACTTATACTTTTCCCAACAATCTCCTAGCCAGCCTCGGCCAGACCCTAAAAGGCAGCAAGCTCAAAGGTTAATAGTTGTCCGGCAAATCATTTTCAAACAACACCACCGCCGGCCTATTAACAACTTTCCCCATCGCATCTCCTACCCGCTCCACATACTCCACTGTCCCGGCACCGTTTTCAAGCCCTTTCGTCCGCTCACTTTTCCCCACCAATATTATCTGGTCTATCCCCGCTAATTTTTCTCCCAGCTTCTTGTGAATTCCATATGTTTCCTTTCCAAGTTCCGCGATCCCCGGAGTGACAATTACCTTCCACCCACCAAAGCTTTTCAGATAATCCACCGCCGCCGCAAACCCATCTACGTTACTGCTATAAGCATCGTCAATTACCGTTACCTCCCCCCTTTCAATCACTTTCAACCGATGCTCCACAGGCTTGACTGCCACCTTTTCCTTCACTCCCAAAATTTCGGCCATCTCTCGGGCTGTCCGCAAGTTTTCTTCCATTGGACTCCCCCTCCCTTTTTTGTATTCCACAATCTTTCCCGCCCAATCTTTCAACTCATACACCGTCTCTCTTATCTCATCTCTGGATTTAAATCTCTCCAAATGCTGCTCATTAATCCCCGTAATTATTCCATAGTCAGGCAGTACCATTTCACACAACTCTTTTATTTCTCCCCTGGCATGTTCCCCCATCTCGCAGATGAAAAAATCATAACTTTCGTCCAGTTCCAAATCCACCACCTTGGTAACTCCCAGAGGCGTATTATAGCTCTCCGGGGTTCTCAACACCCGATATTTAGTTTTCAAAATCTGATACAAAAATTCCTTCGTCGACGTCTTGCCAAAACTGCCCGCGATCCCAATTACTTTCAGTCCTTCCCTCTTCAGCGCCTCGATTTTGTCTTTTGTCTTTCTCTTCATCCACCACCGCCATACTTTCTCCCCCGGCAACACCACCAAAGTCGCCGCCACCAGCCCCCACTCCGGTACCACCGCCGTCACCGGCCACAAAAGCCACGCCAGCCAATAGATTAACCTCGCCTTCCCCGTCCATACTACCGGCTTCTTCCCTTCCAATCTCTCCACCCGGGGGTGTTCTCTCACCCACTGCAAAAACCTCACCGTATCATACATTTCCAGTTGTAAAATATTGAGATACAGCTTTAGTCTCATATTCCTTCCTCCTCCAAAATCTGCCCCAGCTCCCCCGGCTTTTCCAAATGCGGCCAGTGAGTCGCCCCCCAGACTATCCGCAACACTGCTCCCTTTATGCCCTCTTTTATAACTCTCGCTTGCCATATTGGTAACAACATATCTCTCTCACCCCACACTACTAGAGTTGGGCACCCTATTTCCCCCAAATGCCGCCGCAAGTCTTGCCCAATCACCTTGACAAAAATCTCCCTCATGTTCCCCGCCGTTCGGTAATCCGGCGATCCGAACCAATTTTTTATTTTCTGCGGCAGCCGTCTAAACATCGGCGCCAATGTCGCAAAAGCTCTGGCCCTGAAATCTTTTACCTCTATTCCCGCCGCATCCACCAATACCAACTTCGCCGCTTTTCTCCTAGCCCCCAAAATTATGGCCACCCTTCCTCCAAACGAATGGCCCAATACCGTCGGCTCTTTTATGCCAGTTTTTTTCATGAACTCCTCCACCCAATCCGCATACTCATAAATCCCCCAATCGCCGCTTGGCTTCTGGCTCACCCCAAACCCTGGCAGATCAACCAGAGTCACCCTATTTCTCTCTGCCAGTTTTTCAGCCACCGCTCGCCACTCATTCAGACTCCCCCCCCACCCATGCAATATCAATAAATTCTTCTTTCCCCGCCCCAGTTCCTCACAATTTGCCAATATCCCCTCCACAACCTTCTGCATCACCTAATTATACCCTCTCACCGGCCAATTTTTTCCCCAAAGGACTCGTCACCGACACCAGCATCACATCCCCAATTTTCCTTCCCCCCATTCCCTCCGGCACCAAGAGCAGTTTCATCCCATCGTGCTCCACACACTTCACCTCAACCGTCTCCAAAGTTTTTATGTGTCCATTGATAATTTTTATCTCGTCCTCCAGCGCGTGCACCAATCTCTCCTGCTCGGACTTGGTCGTGTCCGAATGCGATTCCGTCGCCGCCGGGGCATTATCCCGGGCAATTCTAGCCGCCGTAAGCGACTTCTCCAAAACTTCCCTTTGACTCATCAAGCTTTCCCTCACTCTCGCCCTCCAGTCCATATGCGTCGCATTATCCCACCAGACATTGACTTACTTCAAGCCCAGGGGTACAATATAAAATATTAACTGTTAATAAACAGCTTTAGAGGGGTCTGGAGACCCACCAACCACCTGCCGGTGGTTTTTTAAGCCCATGCCGCTAGAAATCCTAAAAATCATCAGAGGAGAAAATTCCCTGAAAAGCGCCCCCTTAATTAACGCACGAAAAGCGGGAAAGATACACTATCACCCCGGCGATGAGGACCTGATCCGCCGCTTGTCCGATCTTCAAGCTACCCCAGAAGATCTCAGACTCATAGCCGAAATTTCCCAAAAAACACATTTGACACAGAGAGAACAAGTCATCCTCGCTCTCGCCAACCGCGAGCCGGGATTCTAGCCCACCACCGTTCCGAAAACCGATTTTCCCCCAATCGCTTCTTTCAGCCTTCCCTCAACCTTCCCATTAAGAATCATTGTTTTGATACCAAATTTCTTGGCAAACTCCAGGCTCTTCACCACTTTGTGCAGCATCCCCCCGGTGTAATCAACTCCTGCCGATCCGCTTACTGATCTTTTCATTTCGTCCCAATTTTTCTCATTAATTTCCGGAATAATTCTCTTATTCTCATCCCACACCCCATCTTCACATCCTGCCTGCACAATCCTCTCGACTCTCCCCACCACCGGTAGTAACTTTTCAATACACAATTCCCCGGAATAAATCACTGCCTTTCCTTCCTCCCAAACCACATCCCCGTAAAACACCGGTACCATCCCGTCTCTCATCACAAATTTCCCTTCCGGCCAAATATCATGCGGTGCCACCAAAACCCCCGGCTGTTCGACATCAATCAACTTTTGAGTTACAATCTCCCCGATTTTCTGGGCAATTCTCTGCACCCTGGATACACCCATTGCGGTATCAATCCCATACTTTTTTACCGCCGCGTGCCCGAAATTCCCACTTCCCGAAATCACCACCACTCTCTTCCCCGACTCCCTTATTTCACTAGCCAGTTTTTCAATCAAACCCTCGTCCGCCCTCCCCATCTCCCAGTCCTTAGGCGCAATCAAACCTCCCCCTAACTTCACAATTACTAAGCCTTTCATTTATGGAAAGAGACTATCCTGCCTTCGTCAAACTATCCAAAAATTCATCATTATTCTTAGTCTTTTTCATCTTGGCAATCAAAAGCTCCGTCCGTTCGTCCTCACCCAGCAGATCCAGCATCCGCCGCAGCTGCATCACTTTATCCAAGCGTTTTCCCAACAATTTCTCCTCACCCCTGGTCCCCGAAACCAGCAGATTAAACGCCGGATATACCCGCCGGTCCGCCAGTTTACGATCCAGATGCAGCTCCATGTTCCCCGTCCCCTTAAACTCCTCGTAGATCAGATCGTCCATCCGCGATCCCGTGTCTACCAGACAAGTTCCGATAATCGTCAACGATCCGCCGCCTTCGATATTTCTCGCCGCCCCAAAAGCTTTCTTGGCAGGGTAAATTGCTTCTGCAGAAAACCCCCCCGACAGCATCCGCCCGGATTGGCCCCCAATCAGGTTGTACGCCCGCGCCAGGCGGGTAATAGAGTCCAAAAGGACAAACACGTCATGGCCCATTTCCGCCTGCCTCTTGGCCCGTTCCAGTGCCAGTTCCGCGATTCTCACTTGCTCCAAAGGCGGCTCATCAAAATGGCTGGCCGCCACTTCACCTTTCAAATTTCGAGTGATTTCTGTTACCTCCTCCGGCCGCTCGCCAATGAGAACCGCCATCAGTTTCATCTTGGGGTGGTTCTTGGTCACACCTTCGGCAATTTCCCGCATCAGCCACGTCTTGCCGGCCTTGGGCTGAGCCACAATCAGCCCCCTTTGCCCCTTTCCAATCGGCGCAATCAAATCAATAATCCTCGTAGAAAGCGGTTCAGGCTCAGTCTCCAATCCAATCTGTTCATCCGGAAACACCGCCGTCATGGAATCAAACTCCGGCCGGGTCGCCGCCTCCTCAGGCGTCACCCCATTTACCTTCTCTACTTTCAAAAGACCCCAGTATCGCTCGTTCTCCTTTGGCTCCCGTGCTTGTCCTCCTACCACATCTCCCGGCCGCAGGGAAAATCTGCGTACCTGGGAAGCCGAAATATACACATCTTTGGAAGACGGAATCATCTTCGGCCGCAAGTATCCGTGACCATCCGGCGTAACATCCAAAAAACCCTCCACATATTCAGTCGGAACTCCGGCATCCGGAATCACTCTATCATCCACAACCCCATTAAACCCCGCATCAACCGGTCTGCCCGCCCACTGACCGGCAGAACCATTTGGTCGCTGATAACCCTGTCTCGGCGCCACTCTCCCCACCACCCTGACCACTCCGGGTCTCATCACCGACTTAGCGGGCGGCACAGGGTTCGTGCCTTGCCCATCCGTAGTTACATCATCCATGTCCAAAATTAGTTAAAAAATATTTAGAGGCAAACGCCTATCCTGAAGAATACCCCTTAGTATAACACCGAAGGTCTGGCTGTCAATACCAGCCTTTTCCAGCTCGTCCCCGGCGGCCAGCAGGTTTGCAGTACCAGCAGCTCCTCCTTCTTTTGCGGCACCAAATACCTCGTATCCCTCGCCTCCAACTTTAGTATCTCTTCCACTTTGTATCTCGATAATTTCCCCTTATACACCACCTCGATATCATCCCCCGGCTCCATCTCGCCCAGCAAATAAAACACCGCGTTGTATCTGGCAAAGTCAGCCCGGTCTCCCACCGAGTGGGCAAACAAAAAAGTCGTCCCCACTTCCCCGGGATGAGCCAAACCCCGAGCCTCGGCCACTCCCTCCTTCAGAGCCGCCAGGTATTCTTTTTTATTCCCGGCATCTACATCGGGAACAATCCTCGAAACAGCCCCAATTTTGGGAATATATATCGAATAATTCCAGTCTGGCACCTCCCACGTCACCCCCTTCTTCACTTCACTCACTGGTTTTGTTTCGGCCTTGCTTTGAGTTTGAATTTGGGTCTTTGGATTTGTTTTAACATTAGAAATTAAAAATTTGAAACTCGCAGTGAGAAGTGGCCCATATATCCATAATCCCCCCACCACAGACAACGCCATTACCAGCCCTCCCCAAGCCTTCAGCATCCACGCCGTTGTCTTCAAAAACTTTACCCTCAATCCCACATTGGCCGGTTTCAAATTTGCCCCCCGAAAAAATACCATTCCCCCCTTTACTTCCACAGCCATCTGGCCGCCCTCCTTGCGTTCACCCCCAGCCACGCCAAAACCATAAGCTCAACAGCCAGCCACAACCATTCGCCACCCGTCTCGGGAGTTTTATCCGCCACCGGTTTACCCGTCGGCCCCAAAGTTACCGTTGCGGTTACAGGTACCACCCCCGTCGGGCTGGTTGTCGGTTTAACCGTGCTCGTCGCGGCCGGTGTAACTGTAGGAGTAACAGTATTTGTAGGTCTCGCCGTTGCCGTAGGTATTCTGGTCGGAGTCTGAGTCGGTGTCCGAGTCGGCTCAAGCGTCGGCCTTGGTGTAGCCGTAGGCCTGGGAGTAGCCGACGGGCGAGAAGTGGGACTCGGCTTCACGCTTGGAGTCGGCGTCCCGGACACACCTACCGTCACATCACCACCGCAGTCACCCGAATACCACACCAAATAATCCCGCAGGTTGTCTTCAGTACAGCTCCAGCCGTTAACTCTGCAATTTTTGTCAAACACGTTGATTACCGCCGTCTTCCCGCAACCCACCCCTTCATCCACCTTCAGAATATTCCCCCAATTTTCGTTTTCAGTACACTCCGTCTGCCTCCCATCACACACCAATTTTTCTGCAAAATACCGACTGCTTACACACTCTCCTTTCACCGGGTCACACTCACCGCTACAGCGATGCCTATTGGCCGCCAGGCCGCTTCCGCAAACGTTTGTGTAATACCCGCTGCCGTAATTCAAAACCGGCCGATCCGGACCTCTATATCCCAGAGACGCCAAAAGGCCCACGATTATTGCTAGCCATTTTTCCCACCATTGTGTCATAATTTTTGGGGCTTGCTTCCACTGCGGAAGACCAAGTTCGAAAAAAGTTGCAGGCCTGCCCTACCTGCCCCCTTTCCCAATTACCTGGCCCTCCGCGGTAAAAACAAACCCCTCCAGGCTAAATACTGTAAAAAATAGCAACTTGTCGCCATATTTTTTTCTTGACAAAGGTGTTCAGTCGGTGGTATCACCAAAAATAAGCGATAATCGTCTAATCTGTCCAGACGATTTTCCTCAAAGGGCATTGCTACTCGTGGTCCTCAAACCCCGCCAACCGGCGGGAACCCAGCGATGGCGATGCTCTTTTTTTGGTTAAACCAAAAATACGGCCCACAGCGTCCGAACAACCACCATTGGCCCCATAACTAGCCCTAACCCCATCCCCACTACCTTTACACCCATATTCTCGCCACTTACACCCAGCCACATCAAAACTATCCCCGCCAAGCTCAATATCGCTCCCACTCCCATTCTGACAATCATACTTACCCTCCAATACTTTTTTACTCCGTCCCACAAACCAGACATCTTATCTCCCTCCGCTCATCAAAATAACTTTTGAACTTAGCTTACTCGCTTTCGACAATTGTTCTCGCATCGACAAGCCAGAAAACACCTTCCGCCTTTTTGCAGGTCGTCTAGCTGTCCAAAAATTGAGCAGTTTTTTCATTGCTACTTGGTCCTCGCCCCAAAGTCTACCATTTCTTGTCAATTACGTCAACCTATAGTCAATACGTCCAGCATACGGCATATATCTTATAGCTTATATACTTCACATATATATACGCAAACACAGCCATTTGTTAATAACTATTTAGTAACTGCAAGCTATCCGCTAATAGCTAAACAGGGTGTGGACAACCTGTTAACTCAGAAGCTTCTTGATCGCCGCTTCCACCGATTTGCCGGACTCTGCCGAGGCTACCCTGTATCCCAGTTTCTTCGCCTCCCTCACTCTTCTTTCCAACCCCCCTACCTTGCGCACCTCCCCCAACAGGCCCACCTCACCCACAGCCGCCACATCCCCCGCCAGACTCTTATTCAAAAAAGCCGACGCGATCGCCAGGCAAATCGCCAAATCCACCCCCCGATCGGCCAAGCGTATCCCCCCCGTCACATTCACAAAAATATCCGCCCCTTCCAAATGTAAATTTGCTCGACGCGCCAAAACTGCCACCAGCATCTGCAGTCGGGCCATATCAATTCCCGTGGCTACTCTTCTGGGCATCACCATATTCGTCAGATTGGTTAGCGCCTGAATCTCCACCAAAATCGGCCTCCTTCCTTCCAATATCACCCCCACTACGCTTCCCGGTACGTTCTTCACCCGCTCCGAAAGCAGCATATGGGAGGGATCAGCTACTCCCACCAGGCCCGTTTCAGTCATCTCAAACACTCCGACTTCGTCCGTAGGTCCAAACCTGTTTTTTACCGCTCTTACTACCCGCAGCGCCTGCCCCCTCTCCCCCTCAAACCACAACACACAATCCACCATGTGTTCCAAAACTCGCGGACCGGCAATACTCCCCTCCTTTGTTATATGGCCAATCAAAAACAGCGGTGTATTCAGCCTCTTGGCCACCCCGGCCAATCTCCCGGCGCTCTCTCTCACTTGACCCACCGACCCAGCCGTCCCACTCAGGTCGGAAACAGTCAAAGTCTGTATAGAATCTACAATTACCAAACCCGGTTTTTGCTCCTCAATCTTACTTACAATCTCATCCGCGTCCGTGGATTCAAACAACAGCATTTCCCCCTTCCCGCCCAGTCTTTTTACCCTCAAAGCAACCTGCGTTGCCGACTCTTCTCCGCAAACATACAATACGTCCTTCGTCCTTAAGCCCACCTGCGTCAATAATGTCGATTTGCCAATCCCCGGCTCTCCGGCCACCAAAACCACCATCCCCGCCACCACTCCGCCGCCCAGCACGCTATCCAACTCTCCCTCTCCGGTTTTAACTCGCCCAGTCTCATCAATTTTGACCTCTGAAAGTTTATAAATTTTCGATTTGAAGTTTTGACTTTTGACTTTTGACTTTGGGTCTTCTTCCACAGTTTCCACCATCGAGTTCCAGCTATCGCAGTTCGGGCATCTCCCCGCCCACTGGCTCTGTGCGTACCCGCACTGTTGGCACACATATTGCAGTCTCGCCCTATTCACCCCTCACTTATACCATTCTTGTCGGCTTCCACCAACCGGCACACCCCATATGCCGCATCTCCCAGGGCACTCACCACAACCACATAATCCCTTCTCAAATCACCCTCCAAAGCAAACCTCAACAATTCCTGCCCCATCTCACCTCTCAAAAACTTCATCCATTCCTCGGGATCCGGGTATTTTCTCACACACACCTGCTCCTGTCCGCCATTTGGTCTCTCACTCACCACCAGCCTCATTACCCCCCTCTGACTTTCCCTGCCGCTAACAAAATACCTTACGTCAATACCATTCTCCCGCGCCCAACCCATTTGACCATTTCGATCCAGAGCCATACATGCCTATTTATACCCCACCGGCTTTTCTGTCAAGACCACCCCAAGCGAGAGTCGCCTCTTCTCAAGGTCAACCGACTCCACAAACACCTCCACCTCCTGCCCCTCAGAAAAACTCATGTTTACCGGCATCTTTGACGCATGAATCAACCCCTCCACCCCTTTCTCCAACTTTACCAACACCCCATAAGGGGCGATCTTTGTCACCACCCCCTTGCACTTGCTATCCTGCTTGTACTTCTTACCCACCGTCAGCCAGGGATCACCCGTCAATCGCTTCATGGACAAAGCCAGCTTCCCGTTCTCTTCGTCCACGCCAATTACCTGAACCTTCACCCGACTCCCTTCCTTCAAAAACTTCGCCAGGTCCTCCACTTTCTCCCAGGAAATCTCCGAAATATGCACCAATCCCTCCAGCCTTACTACCCCCTCACCCTTCCCACCTTTGTCCTTCAGCTCTATCTCCACAAACGCCCCAAATGGAACTATCCCCACTACCACTCCCTCATATTCTCCCCCTACTTGGACCAGCTCCAGTATTTTCCTTCTCTCTTCCATCTCCTCAGCCTCACCTACGATTTTCTCCGAAAGCACCAGCCGATTCTGCTCCCGGTCGACTTCGATCACCTTCACTTGGATCTGCTGTCCCAAAAGCCCTGCCCCGCCGTCATACTTCGCCGAAACTTGCGATGACGGCACAAACCCGATTACCCCCTCAATTTCCACCAGCAGCCCTCCCTTAGTCGCCTCTTTAACCTTTCCGCTTAAGATCCTCCCGTCCCCCATCGCTTCTTCAACTAGCTTCCATTTGGAATCAGCCGCTGCCCGCCGCAAAGACAACACCACTTGTCCTGCATCGGACTCCGTCACCACCACCACTGCCGTCACCTCATCGCCCACCTTCAGAGCTCTGATATAGTCCTTAAACAGGTCATATTCTTGATCCGAAACCACAGCCTCGGTTTTTCCCCCGATGTCCACAAACACCGCCCTCCCCGTCACTTCAGTCACCAGACCCCGGACGAGCTCGCCCCGCTTAAACCCCCTCGGCTGATATCCCGTGGAAGCCAACAGCTCCTCCATCGTGGAGGGTTCCCCCTTACCAGCCCCAGTTTTGACTTTTGATCGTTGATTTTTGGCTTTCAAATCTCATTTCCGCCTTTCTTTAAGATTACTCCGATTATACTCCCCCCATTGCCGCCTTCACAAATTTCACAAATATCGGGTGCGGGGACAAAGGTCGGGATTTAAACTCCGGATGAAACTGGGTAGCCACAAAAAAAGGATGTATACTCCTCGGCAGCTCCACGGCTTCTACCAACTCCCCATCCGGGCTCACTCCCGAAATCACCAGCCCCTTCTTCTCCAAAATCGATCTGAATTCATTATTTACTTCATATCGATGTCTGTGTCTTTCGCTTACCAATTCATTACCATAAATCTCCCTTAGTCTTGAGCCTTCTTTTACTTTGCACGGCCACGCTCCCAACCTAATCGTTCCACCATACTCATGTGCTGCCAAATACTTCTTCTGGTCCGGCATTACGTGAATCACTGGGTGTTTTGTCTTCGCAACCACCTCAGTAGAATTCGCCCCCACGAGGCCGCACACGTTCCGGGCGTACTCGATAACCGCCATCTGCATCCCAAAACATAAGCCCAAATACGGCACTTTCTTCTCCCGGGCAAACTTGACCGCCGCAATCTTTCCTTCCACTCCCCGAGACCCCCACCCCTGTGGCACTACCACCCCGGCGTATCCCTCAAGTATCCGACCCATGTCTTGCCTCCCGTCACTGTTGTACCAGTCCATAACCAACCTCACCCCCACCTTCGCCGCCGCGTGTCTCAAGGCTTCAATCACGCAGATATAAGAATCTTTCAATACATAATTTCCCGTCGCAAAGTATTTTCCCACCATCGCAATTTTTATCTGTTTCTTTCCCGCCTCCATCCTATCCACAAACACTCTCCATTCCTTCAGGTCTCGCCCCCCGGGTCTTATCTTCAGCTTTTTCAACAACTTGTCAGTATATCCCTGCTCCTCCAAAAACAATGGCACCTGGTAAATGTTAACCAAATCCGGATTGGCAATAATATCTTCATCCCTCATATTACAAAACAGCGCCAGCCTCTCCCTCCGCCTAGCGTCTATTTCCTGCTCGCTTCTGGCAATTAAAAAATCCGGCTGGATCCCCATCGAATTCAAGACATGAACCGACTGCTGAGTCGGCTTACTCTTCAGCTCCCCCACGCTCCGAATCACCGGTAAGTAGGATACATGCACATGGCTCACATTCTCGGGCTGTCTTAGCTTCATTATCCGATTCGCCTCAAAAAACAAGCCATTTTGGTACTCCCCCACCGTCCCCCCCAATTCCACCACCACGACTTGAGCCCCATTTACTTCCCCGGCCCGCTCGATCCGGCCAATTATTTCATCAGTCACATGCGGGATCGCCTCCACATCCTCACCCCCATAGCCAAACGCCCGCTCCCGATCGATCACTGTTTTGTAAACCTGGCCTGTAGTCATATAGTTCTCCCGCCTCAGCGACTCATTCAAAAATCGTTCATAATGCCCGATATCCTGATCCGTCTCAATCCCATCATCGGTTACAAATACCTCCCCGTGTTCCTGCGGCCTGATTGTTCCCGCGTCCACATTCAGATACATATCTATCTTCATATTCGTCACTTTGAGCCCCCTCGACTTCAATAGCATGCCGGTACTCGCCGCCGTTATTCCCTTCCCCAACCCCGATATCACTCCCCCGCTCACAAAAATATACTTAGTCTTCCGCACTTACAAGTTCTACCAGCTTTTCTTGAAAAAATCCACCGCGTCCTGCATAGCTCTGTTCCAACTCAGGCTCAAATTATGATCCGCCCCCGAGTATTCCACGTATTCCACGTTCTTAAGTTTTTTTGCCAAACCTTGATTCCATTTCGCCGGTACCTGATCATCTGCAGTCCCCTGCTGCAACAATATTGGAGCCGTAATCAGATCTAAATAGTTCTGGACTGAATATGACTCCGCGTCATAATCTCTTTCAAAATCAGCCAACTTTTTCCGCAGCAGCTTTCCGTGATCTTCAATATCATCAGTGTAATACAACACCGAATACGGAAACGGCGCCGTCACCGGCGCCCACAACACTGTCGGATAGTTCTTTCCCGTAATTTCCAAGACAGCCAGGGCTATATGTCCTCCATTACTATGACCCCAAATCCCAACTCGGTCAAAATCGGCCAATGGCCAATTGCTGATAGCTGACAGCAAGTTCAATGCCGTTGTATAAGTTTCAAATCTCGCCTCCCATACATTCGCCGACGGCGAAGCTGAACCCCCATATCCCAAAAAATCCGGAGCCAAAGATATAAATCCCGCCTTAGCGAATTCTTGCGCTGTCCGCCTCGTCCCACCCCCGGATTTATACTTCTCCACTTCCTGATACCCTCTAAATTGGACTATAACAGGGCATTTCCCACATCCACCCGGAATATGTGCCAGGCCTGTCACGTCCTTCCCATCCGAATCAAAGTGAAATCTATACACTCCGTCAGATTCTTCTTGATCCAAAACAATCTCCGAGCCGTAGATCCTCCTCCCCAAGTTCTCTATCGTGTATTTCAACAATGGGTACTCCTTGGCCGCCGGCTTGGTCTCCTCCGGCCTCATCCACCACCACGCCACTCCTCCACCAACCGCCACTCCTAAAGCCAAACCTAGCCAAAACCTCATCTTCCAATTTTACCGCTTCCTTGCCTCAAACAACCTCACCGTTTCCGGTTCAGAATTCAATTGGGCGGTGTACATCCTGACCGCCATCGCCTCCTCCGCTATTTCCACTCCCCAGAGTCCTGATAAAACTGCATGTGCCCCCTCCATCGTTAACCCCGCGGTTCCTTCCAATAACTCTCTAACCGGCACCCCCTTAGCCTCTAAAACACCCTCCAACTCGGCTGTCCTAGCGGCCAACCTCGCCATATCCGCCTGGCTCGCTGCTTTAGTAAGATGTACCGCCTCTAATGCCATACCCTAATTATACACCCAACTGTAAACACTAAAAAAACGCACTGTTCTCGGCTTCGACCTATCTTCACGAGGAGTCGCCCCCTAGCTATTTTCAGCGCTGGCGCGTTTTACGGCCTAGTTCGGAATGGAATAGGGTAGTACCACGCCGCTCCAGAAACCGAGAACACTGCGTTCTTTCTTGTACCCTGAATAGTGAAGAGAGCGTCAAACAATCAAAGCCGTAGTTTTTAAATCAACCTATTAGTACTGGTAGGCTAAATGCGTTACCGCACTTACACCGCCAGCCTCTTGTACGGGGTAGTCTTCCCCGGGTTGTCTTAATCAGTTCCTTATCTTGGGTAGGGCTTCCCACTTAGATGCTTTCAGCGGTTATCCCGTAGAAACTTAGCTACCCGGCGCTGCCGCTGACGCGACAACCGGCACACCAGAGGTTTCTCCACCCTGGTCCTCTCGTACTGAGGGCGGACCCCCTCAAGAACTTCACGACTCTACTGGATAGAGACCGAACTGTCTCACGACGTTCTGAACCCAGCTCGCGTACCCTTTTAACGGGCGAACAGCCCGACCCTTGGAAGGTACTGCCCCTCCAGGATAGGATGAGCCGACATCGAGGTGCCAAACCGCCTCGTCGCTGTGGACGCTTGGAGGCGATCAGCCTGTTATCCCTAGGGTAGCTTTTATCCGTTAAGCCCCGTCCCTCCCACGAAGGATCGGGGGATCACTACGACCTGCTTTCGCACCTGCTCGAGTTGTCGCTCTCACAGTTAAGCACACTTGCGCCGTTACACGTCCTGCTCGATTTCCATCCGAGCTAAGTGTACCTTAGTACCCCTGCGTTACCTTTTAGCAGGGCACCTCCCCAGTGAAACTGCCCCTCAGACCTTGTTCCCGACAGCGTTTCCAGCTGCCCTGGGTGAGTCTTGAGATATCAAAACGGGAGGTGTTACACTTTCTCCCGACTAAGTCGGGATCCCTCCTACTCTAGACTATTCCAATATCCAAAACCGGGCCTGAGTACAGTAAAGCTCCATAGGGTCTTTTTGTCCTAGTAGAGTTAGGCCGCATCTTCACAGCCATTTCAATTTCGCCGGGTGACAGTTCAAGACAGTTACTCTGTCGTTAAGCCATTCGTGCGGGTCGGAACTTCATCGATAAATCCATTGTCGCCAATGGGATAGACTATACCTTTATCGCAAAATACTTAAAAGTTTTTGTGTGTTGTATTTTCTTTTTCCAGAAGTATTCATCTTCACAGCCAGATTAATAATCTCTCTAATACTCGGTTTTCCTGCAATCTTTCGACATATATTCGAAAAAAGCAAAAAGTCTTTATACTTAGAAGATTTTAATGGATACTTTTCAAAGAAAGGTATCACTTTTTCGTTAATCTCGCCCAAACTCCGAACTTCAAACTTTAAGGTCTTATCGCTCCTATCAGGCCTAATAGTTCCACAGTCCAAAGTTTTCTGAAATAACTCCAGAACCTCAGACCGATCGCTATTTTGACTGACAGAAAAACTTGGCCTTACCTCAAGTTTGGTCTTCAATTTACTTCTGGGAGAAAAACTGACACAAAAGCTGCCTTCTCCGTCGGCGTAACCCGACAGGTACCAACAAACATCTTGAAATACTGACGTCTTAGGCATATATGCCTCCAAAGTCTACGTGGACTTTGAGTCGTTACGGGGTCAATCCCGCTTAGCGGGACGACTTCCCTCGGTACTACCATCTTAATCCGAATAAAATACAAAGATCAAGAGGCTCCACCGATATGAGTCAGTGTTTACGGTGCACGATACACCGCGAGGCGTCCAGCCTCGAGGTCGGGCTTGCTTCCGCCGCTTACCCGACAAGGAATTTCGCTTGCTTTATCTTTACTGCATGTCGCCATGCAGACGCCACTATCTCTTTACCCCGATTTAATCGGGGATGTCTGACGTATAGTGTGTGAGGATTTCCTTCGATTTCTCTCAGGATCTTTCCTGCTGATTAACTCCACCGTTCAGATTTTTACCATTTCTGGTACTGTCGGATACTGAGTCTTTCCAGCATATAGTCAGATTTTTGTCTCCCTCTGCGGCAAACAGAATAAAAGACAGAGGTCTCTCGCCTCACTATGGCAGCGCACATTCCACCATAGGATCCTTATAGTTAAGACCGCCATTCACTCGAGCTTAAGTTCAAGCCTCTCCCGAATAAATCGGGGTCAGCCATCCCCATGACTTACGAGCATTGGGCAGGCCTCAGCCTGTATACGTTCGCTTACGCGTTTGCACAGACCTGTGTTTTAGTTAAACAGTCGCAGAGTAATCTTTTGCTGCGTCCCGACTGAGTCGGGAAGGACATCTCACTAGATTACGTCCAGCTTTTTTGCCGAGTTCCTTGAACTGCCTTCTCCCGATCGCCTTGGTCTACTCGACCACCCCACCAGTGTCGGTTTGCGGTACGGCAAGAAACATGTCTCACTGCGAATATTTTCTCGCAAACAAAAACTGTCCCAGTTATCTCCAGACATTTGCCAGAAGATTCCCCATCCCGCTCGATTAAACGCCAGCCCGCATTTCGCGGGGCCAACTATCTTACGGTCTAAACGCGCATTCACTGCACACGCTAGGAAGTTCTTACTCGTTCAATCCCCAGTTAATAACGACACGTCCCCTGTAGCCGAATATAAACGGCTCGTCCATCAGCTACCCCCGATTTAATCGGGACTCACCTTAGGTGCCGACTTACCCTCCGTCAAACAATGTAGCGGAGGAACCCTTGGGGTTTCGGCGGTCCGAATTCTCATCGGACTTACGCTACTCATTCCGGCATTCTCACTTGAAATCGCTCCAACCAAGCTTACGCCTGACCTTCACTGCAATTTCAACGCTCCCCTACCAAATGTCCTCGACAAAGTCGGGACAAGTCTGTCTCTTCGGCAAACAGCTTGAGCCTCGATTCATTTTCCGCGCCAGACTTCAAAGTAGACCAGTGAGCTGTTACGCTTTCTTTAAAGGATGGCTGCTTCTGAGCCAACCTCCTGGCTGTCTATGAAATTTGACATCGTTTCACACTTAGCTGTTATTTAGAGGCCTTAGAGGTCAATCTGGGTTGTTTCCCTTTAGAGCGGCCCGCTTAGCCGGGTCGTTCTGACTCCCTTTCCCAAAAACTTCCAATTCGGAGTTTGATTGAACAGTACAACTTGCGCTGCACAGCCCATCCAGTGCTCTACCTGAAAGTCCCGAAGGAAAGAGGCTATACCTATATATATTTCGGGGAGAGCCAGCTATCTCCTGGTTCGATTGGCATATTACCCCTAACCACAAGTCATCCCACAGATTTGTAACTCTGAAGGGTACGGGCCTCCCCCCGGTTTTCACCGGGGTTCACCCTGCTCATGGTTAGCTCACCAGGTTTCGGGTCTTCCATCCTGCACTAAACGCGCTGTTAACACTCGATTTCTCTCCGCCTCCCCCCGACCTGCGGGGTTAGACTCGTGCAGAACGGAAACTCGCCGGATAATTCTTCAATAGGCACGCGATCACCCTGAGCGGCTTTGCAGCCGAAGGGCTCTCACTGCTTGTTAGCAGACAATTTCAGGTTCTATTTCACTAGGTTTTCAACCCTTCTTTTCGCCTTTCCCTCACGGTACTAGTTCACTATCGGAAGCCACAAGTATTTAGCCTTGGAGTGTGGTCACCCCGGATTCCCACAAAGTCGTGTGCTTCATGGTACTTGGGAATTCAGGTCTCAAGTGAATTTAGGTTTCGTCTACACGGCTTTCACAGTTCTCTGGCCCGCTATTCCAAGCGGTTTGACTACCCTCTTTCAATCCCTCGACCCTCCCGCAACACCCTTCGAAGCTCCTTACGGAGCAAAGTAGGGTTTAGGCTCTTCCGCTTTCGCTCGCCGCTTACTCACGGAATCTCTCACGGCAAAGCCGTGATAATTTCGATTTCTTTTCCAGCTTCTACTTAGATGTTTCAGTTCGAAGCGTTCCCTCCCAGCTTACGCTGAGTCTCCATAAAGGAGGGGTTTCCCCATTCGGACACCGCCGGATCAAAGCTTCTTGGCAGCTCCCCGACGACTATCGTGGCCATATACGTCCTTCTTCGGCTCGTAGCTCCTAGGCATCCTTTGTCTGCTTTACGTAAAAAAGATACGGCTCTTATTACCTAACTTACTCTCTTCACTTTTCAAAGTACAAGCAAGCCTGGACTAAAAGGCTCGTCTCGGCCTCCCCGCAAAAGGGAAACCGGGACCAACCCTTCAGTTGGTGGACTCGGAGGGACTCGAACCCTCGACCCCGTCATTGCAAATGACGTGCTCTAGCCAGCTGAGCTACGAGCCCAAACCGGCATCTGGGCCCAACTAAAAAAGCCCTCCCCTCGGAAGGCTGCCAGTCCCTTGCTATCCCCTATCAGGCAAAGCCTGTCAAGGAAAATTTTGGATTAAAAAGCAAAGTTCTCATGAATCGGCCACCTTCAAAAGGTATCCCGATATTACCCCGTCGTGCAAGCTCTGTCAAGGTGGCTACCTCACTCATACCTTAAGGCCTCTATAGGATCCAATCTGCTCGCCCGAACCGCCGGCGCCAGCCCCGATACTATCCCCACCCCGGCCGACACCCCAAAAGCCATCATCACCGATCCCGCTGTCACTGCCGTTTCAATAAATTGTCGCAAGATGGCCGATATCCCCCACCCAATCCCAATCCCTACCCCACCCCCAACCACCGACAGCAATATCGATTCAATCAAAAACTGGAGCAAAATATCTCGATTTGTAGCCCCCAGTGCCTTGCGCAAACCAATTTCCCTGGTCCTCTCCGTTACAGACACCAGCATGATATTGGCAATCCCGATCCCCCCTACAACCAGTGATATCGCCGCAATGCCAGACAGGGCCCCCGTCACCACCCCCAAAAACGAGGTTATAGACTCCAATAGTTCCTTAGGTTCCAAAATAGTAAAATCGTCATCAGTCAAATTTTTCCGATAAAAGTAGTTCTTAATTTTCCTGCTCGCCGCCGCCGCACTATCGGCGTCCCTTATCCTCACCATCACGGCCGCCGGTTTTTTAATCCCTGTCACTTTCATGGCCGTAGTCACCGGCATCAACACAAACGAGTTCTCATCGCTGTTCCCCCCCAGTCCCCCTCCCTTTTCTTTTAGTTTCCCTATTACCTCCACCTTGGACCCCGTCACATCAATCTCTCTTCCCACCGGATTCCCGACCCCCCCAAACAACTCCTCATAGACCTTATGCCCAATCACCCCCACCATTTGACTTCGCTCCAGCATACTTCTGCTGAAAAACTTTCCCGCCTCTATCTCCACATTCCCAAACTCCAAATATTCTTCGCCCACTCCTGCCAAATTTCCAAAGTAAGTTTTAGATCGGTATTTCATTGTCGCCCCCTTGGATATCATTCCGCTAACCTTGACAATCGGGTCACCCAAATCCCCCATCTGTCTGACGTCACTGAAGTCAAATTTTGCTTCCACGTTTCTTGGCGGCCCGCCGGAAAAACTCACTTTACCCGGAGAGATAAGCAGCACATTCGACCCGAGAGATTCAAACTCCTCCGTCACAAAAGCCTGCAGACCGTTTCCGATAGACACCAAAAGTATTACCGCCGCAACCCCGATAATAATCCCCAAAGTGGTCAAAGCCGACCTAGTTTTATTAGTCCTAATCGCTCTCGCCGCGCTCCTTACTAGTTCAACTGTGTCCATTTGCTATCCTCCCGTCTTTTATAACTACCTGCCTTTTGGCCCGCCTGGCGATGTTGGGGTCATGTGACACCAATATTATAGTTACCCCACCCTCATGCAGGTCTTCAAATAATTTAATTATTTCCTCGCCGGTTTTCGAATCCAAGTTTCCCGTCGGCTCATCCGCCAATAAAAGCGACGGGTTAGTAACCAGAGCCCTAGCAATCGCTACCCTCTGCTGTTGTCCTCCGGAAAGTTGAGATGGCCTGTTTTGCAGCCGATCCCCCAGACCCACCTTGATCAATTCATTTTTGGCTATTTCATGTCGCCCGGATGCAGAAATACCCCGATAAACCAGCGGCAGCTCCACATTAACAATTGCCGGTGTTGCCCGCAGTAAATTAAACTGCTGAAACACTAGCCCTATTTTTTCATTTCGCAGTTTTGCCAATTTGTTGTCACTCAAATTTTTGGTGTTTATTCCATCCACAAATATCTCCCCCGCGCTTTGCCGATCCATTAGTCCAATCAGATGCAAAAGCGTCGACTTTCCCGATCCCGACGGCCCGGTAATAGCGACAAATTCTCCCTTAACGACTTCAAAAGACACCCTATCCAAGGCTTTCACCATGCTCTCACTGCTAGCCGGGTCCCCATACACTCGACTGACATTTTTAAATTCCACTACTGGTACCATACTTTTTGCCCCTCGACAACACCACTCTTTATTTCCACCTCTTCGTCTCCTTCCAATCCTATCTCCACTCTTTGCCGTTGCCCCCCCGGCAGCTCCACCTCCCCCTCCCCCACCGCCTCGATAGGCAGCACCAGCACCCCCTTCGCCTCCTCCACTGTTAGTGCCGCATCTCCATTCATCCCCACTCTTAATATCTTAATATCTTCTTCACTTAATATCTTAACTCTCACCGAAAACACCGTCGCCCCCGCATCAGACTCGTGAGACGAAAAATCTATGCTGGTTATCTCCCCCTCCAGCTTTTCATCCGGATAAGCATCCAAGGTCACCTCCATTGCCTTGCCCACACCTACCAAATTCAATTCCGTCTCATCCACTTCAGATTCAAAATACAAAGACTCGGGATCCACTATATCCACCCCATCTGCCACCCCCACTGTTTCCCCAGCTACAGTCACAGTTATATTTACCACCACTCCGTCAATCGGCGATATCAAGTTGGCGTTCTGCCTCGCCCTTACCGCCGTCTGCCAAGCGTCATAAGCCTTATCCCGTGCCGTCTGCGCCGTCACCCGATCGTTTTTCTGTGCAAACGTCTCATCCTTGTCATGGCCCTTCACCTGGTCCTCGATCTCCTTGGCATTCGCGTCCGCCGCAGCGTAACTATAATAAGCCGCCGTCTCCACCGCCGCCGCATCCCGGGCATCCAATCCCATCACCGCTTGTCCTTTCTTTATCCTGTCCCCCCCCGCCACTTTTACGTACCCCAACTTACCCACCCCAAAAAATCGCAAACTAGCCTCCCTGCCCGCGACAATTTTTCCCGACATCACCAAAGTCTTTCGCACATCCTTCCTCTCCACCACCGCCACCTTCATATTTTTATCATTACTGCTTTCCCGACTATTTCGCCACCACCAAAATCCCGCCATCCCCAACCCTATCAGCAAAAAAATAACGGCCCTCCGCCTCAAAAATTTCATACAAATTGCATTTTAGCACCAAGCATCCTACTATTAATACATCGTCAGATACCTTCTCATTATTCCCGCACTAATCTTCCTTGCCATCACCGGCACGCTTCTCTATGGCCTGATTATCACCCCTCGTCTCAACTCAAGGATGGTTTGCATTCAATCCCTCTCCCGCTCTTGCTTCTTGGGCACTCCCCTTTGCTTCGATTTCCCCAACCCCTGCTCCACCCCACCACTCTGGTACCCTCCAACCCGCTATTGAGATATAATCCACCAAAGAAAGCTTTCCTGATTTCTATGGGCTGCTGGTTCAGCGGTAGAACGCGTTCCTGATAGCGTGCCGACCATTGGGCGGATAGTTCAATGGTAGAACGCATTCCTGATAAGAATGAGGCTCGTGGTCCGATTCCACGTCCGCCCACCATTCTGTCGGCACGATATATCAAAGCTTTTGGGGCAGGTGCCCCAAGTCGCTTTGTTATAAGAACGAAGTGCATGGTTCGACTCCATGGCAGCCCACCATGACCAATCAATCAATCCGTCTTAGCCTCGTCGCCATTTCCCTCCTCACCCATTTCCAAACGCCCCTTCGTGAAGGCGCTCTTCCCCCACCCCCCGAATTCTGCTCCGGCCCAATCTGTGTTAGCATCATGGGCCAACATTTCCAACCCGACGCATCACTTTCGAAAGCCATTTTTGGCCCTATCCGACCATTCAAAGAACTCGACGCAATCCTTTCTTAATCCCCGCTATCTCCCGCTCGATCCCCTCCACCATGTCCCTATACACCATATATTCGGTGTACCTCAGCTCGGATAAAGAATCTTCATGCCTCACCCCCCGAAACAGCCTCTTCTTCTCCTCATAAATCTTCTTATACTTTAGGAGTTGCTCCTCCAAATACCCAAGCCGTGCTCTACTGTCTGTTCTGCTCATTTCCCCATTCTAACATCCACGCCTCCCATTCCTTCCTTACCCAATTCTTTACCCCAATAGCCCTAAGCACAATGCCCAAATATACTGGATTAAGCCATACCGGCGGCGAATCCACCCACTCAAAACGCCTTCCGCACTTTCCGCAATCTACATTTATCGGGGAATATCCCCGACTCTGCATCCTCAGCCTCTTGGCCGGACAATCCGCCTCTGCACAAATCAGCGCCACAAGCTTATTGTACCCCACCAAAAAACCCGCCTCCAGACGGGTTTTATATTCTCTCAGGTTCCAAAAAGTGGTGGGAAAAACAGCGCCGAGTCACTTTGACGTTTGTGACTTAGCCTGCCAATGTTGGTTGGTTTATTAAAGTGGCCGACCAAAAAGGACCACTGGGGTAAAAATACTCCTAGAAAGGAGGTGATCCATCCCCAGCTTCGGCTAGGGATACCTTGTTACAACTTAGCCCTCATCGCCGAGTTTACCCTCTTCCCGATTAAATCGGGACGTCAGGCACCCCCGACTTTGCTGGCTTGATGGGCGGTGTGTACAAAAGGCGAGAACGTATTCACCGCGGTCTGCTGATCCGCGATTACTACCAAGTCCATCTTCATGGGGGCGAGTTTCAGCCCCCAATCTGAACTGAGGGGTGTTTTGCTGGGATTAGCTCCGCCTTGCGGCTTGGCAACCCATTGTTCCACCCCATTGTAGGATGTGTGTGGCCCCAGATATAAGGATCATGCTGACTTGACGTCATCCCCTCCTTCCTCCCCGATAAATATCGGGGCAGTCTCCCATGAGTAATCAACATGGGATAGGGGTTGCGCTCGTTTCGGCACTTAAGCCGACACCCCACGGCACGAGCTGAAGACAGCCATGCAACACCTGTCCAGCACTTCACACTTTCGCGTGATTTTCCATAGTTTCCTACAGAACATTAGGTACTGGATGTCAAATCTGGGTAAGGTCCATCGCTTCGTGTCGAATTGAACCACATGCTCCCCTGGTTGTGCGCCTTCCCGTCAATTCCTTTAAGTTTCAACCTTGCGGCCGTACTCCCCAGGCGGCCCGCTTCACGCGTTAGCTCCGACCCCTCCAAAAAAGGAAGGATCAAGCGGGCATGGTTTACAGCTAGGACTACAGGGGTCTCTAATCCCTTTCGCTCCCCTAGCTTTCGTTCCTCAGCGTCAGTGCGGCCCCAGGTACCTGCCTTCGCCCTCGGTGTTCCTGACAATATCAACGCATTTCACTGCTACACTGTCAGTTCCAGTACCCCCTAACCGACTCAATCACGTAAGTTTTTCGTCCGGATCCGAGGTTGGGCCTCGGGCTTTCAAACGAAACTTTACGTGACGCCTACGAACTCTTTACGCCCAGTAAATCCGGATAACGCTCGCACCCCACGTATTACCGCGGCTGCTGGCACGTGGTTAGCAGGTGCTTATTCTACAGGTACCGTCCCCCTCACCTTTTTGCCAACAAACCGACACTTCTTTTTAACCTAATTTTTAACATTTGCATTCCTTTGCCGTGATTTTTCAATTTTCTTTCACGATCTAGTGCATCTAAGTGTGATTTGTATCCCTCACAGTAAACTAATTCCCATGGGATATATGGTTTGGTAGCAAAACTTTGACCTTTATTGTGTTCTTCTAATCTTTTTTTTAAATTATCAGAATAACCAACATACCATTGGTCAAAATCCTTACTCCAAAGCATATACACCCAATACATCAAATCTAGTTTACTAAATTTGGCAAAAAGGTGAGGGGCTTCCCTGTCAAAAGGAGTTTACAACCCGAAGGCCTTCATCCTCCACGCGGCGTCGCTGCGTCAGACTTTCGTCCATTGCGCAATATTCCTAGTTGCTGCCATCCGTAGATGTACTGCCCGTATCTCAGTGCAGTTGTGGCTGACCGACCTCTCAGTCCAGCTACCCGTCATCGCCTTGGTAGGCTATTACCCCACCAACTAGCTGATAGGAATTAGGCTCCTCCATCGGCGGCCAGTTACGGCCTTTTCCTACAAAGCTTTACGCAAAGTAGGATTATGCGGTATTAATTGGCCTTTCGGCCAGCTATTCCCCACCATAGGGTAGATTCCTAATCATTACTCACCCGTCTGCGACTGTCCGGTAGCCTCTTGCGAGATCACCGAACCGTTCCACTTGCATGCCTAAGGCACGCCGCCAGCGTTCATCCTGAGCCAGGATCAAACTCTCAAAAAAATTCCCACCACTTCTTGAAATCCAAGAAATGGCTTACCTTACTCATAAAAACACTGTCTTTGTCAACGAGCTAGACTCTCCAGAAAACGAAGCCAATTTTAACTCATATCCACATCCCTGTAAAGCTCAAACATCAATATCAGGAGTCATGTTGTCCGGGCCCACCAAACTTTCCAAGCTCACCCACCCTCCCACCATGCCCAACGCAGCAAATTTCAGCTCGTCACTCCAAGTTATCGTCTTTCTTTCCCTCTGCAGGTATAGTTTCACCAAATCCGGCCTGACTTTTCTTCGCATCAAGCACCCATAACCCAAAAAGGCGTAAATTCTGCAATTACGCGGCTGTTCCAGTGTTCCGTGAACCGAGCACCTACCCCCTTGCAAATTAGGACAAGGGCCCACCAGTTCATACATCCCATCCTTTCGTTTATCCCGCAAAACCGCTCCTTTAGCCTTCAGTCTTTCATACTCGTCAGGTCTCAATTGAAGTTCGATATCCTGACAGCACGCGGCGTGGCAAATATTTATGCAATCCACCTTCATAAAGGCCAGATTATATCCCTTCAAGGAGCTTATATGTCACCACTGCCGCGGCCACATGCACATTCAGCGATTTACCCAAAATCAAATCGTCTATTTTTCCCCCGCTCAACACCCGGGCCCGACACCAAAGACAAGTCATCTCCTATTTCTACCTGCCCGTTAGCCACCATTCCCCACATCCTCCTCCTTACTTCTGCCGATCTAACATTTAGCTCATCCGCCAATTCTCTAAACATTCCCCCCACATCACTCACCGGGATGCGTTTAAGAATCTCGTTCTCAATCAGCAACTCCATGCCAAAATACTACATCCCCTCCAAAATTTTGTAAACCACAACCGCTGCGGCCACATGCACATTCAAACTTTTATTTACCCCGTACATGGGAATTTCCACAATCACATCCGCCATGTCCAAAACCTCCTTAGAAATCCCCTCGGTTTCATGCCCAAGCACTAGAGCCACCGGCTGTAAATTTGAAATTTGAAGTTTAAAACTTAAAATTTTCGTCGACCTCGGATCCTGCTCTATGGCAATCACACATAATTCATGACTCACTCTTCTTAATTCAACTATCGCCTCCCTAGCAGTATCAAAGTACCGCCAAGGCACCCATTCTTCCGTCCCAACAGCAGCCTTATGAATCCGCGAGCTGGGTGGCCTCTCTGTCCCCCCGCACAGTATTACTTCTCTGGCCGCTACCGCATCCGCCAAGCGAAAAATCGATCCGATATTATACGTATCCAGCACATTATCCAAAACCAAATAAATCGGCTTTCGCTCAATCTTCTCCAGCTCACTTTCCGTCGGCTTCGTCACCCTCAACTGTTTGGCATTCATTCTCATTATTTCATTCTACACTAACCCATAGTAAAATGCCCCTGTGACAGAAAATGACAATGTTCAAAAAGCTGCCAATTGTGCCGAACAGGGCCTTTTTTTAACACTCGTTCCAGTGGGCATCGTCGAAGCGCCTGCAGAAACTGTTCTGTTATTCGCCGGCCAAGTCGTACTACATATAATCAGGCCAGATATGTTTCCAGAACCTACCTTCACTACCTTTCACGCCGCATACCTATTTACCATGACCTGTCGAAACATGTACGTTGCCCGCTATTTGCCACATCTTATCATCAACAAAATCCTCAGTCACTCTATCTTCCAACCCCCTGCTTAGACAGCATGCTGTTTTCCAGCCAATCTTGCACTCTCAACATTGCCTGCGCAAATATCACCCCGGCTCTATTCCACCAACTAGCTTCCCCCTCCTCCACCCACCGCTTATCGCCCTCATCCTTTATAGCCACAATCCGCTTCCCCCTCAACTCATACCTGACGTTAGTCCACTCCATATCTCAGCTTTGCGCGACATTCGCCCAAGAATTTTGATCCTCAAACAATTTGTCATGAAACTCCCAGAACTTTCCCTGATCCTTCGCACACTCTGCCGCCTCAGCCGCTTTTTGGGCATTTGGATGAATCGAAGACAGTGGGAAATGTTTATAAGCAAATAGCACCTTACTCCCGTAGTCTTTCAGCACCTGCTGGATTGTGGGAAACGCTCTCGAGCAAAACGGGCACTGAAAGTCCGAGTATTCCAACACCGTAATTTTGGCTCCGGTTGTCCCCCTGGTCGAAGCATTTCCCACACTTACACTCGCCCTGGTTACCGTGGAAGCGGCTTTGCCCGATAACTCTTCGTCAATTATTTTCTTAAACTCATCATACGGATACGCTCCCGCTAGTAGTCGGCCATTTATAAAAAATGCCGGTGTCCCCTGCACCCCCAGTTTCCCCCCCTCATCCAAATCGGCCTGAACCGCATTCTTTTTCTCACCATTATTCATACAGCTCACCAGCTTATTTCCGTCAATACCCACCTGTTTGGCATAATCCTTCATCGCCTCGGCCAAATTTTTATATTTCGAAGGTGCTGGAGCCGCATTGCCCGCCTGTCCCGCCGAAACCCCGCTGGGTGCAGAGGGGGACTTTGCCTGTCCTCCCTGCTCCAAATACTTCACCTTAGTCCACAATGACCCCAATGCAAAAGCCGCTGCCACCAACAAAATTCCCATCACTGGTGCGCCCCTTTCCAACCAACTCTTCTTAAGTTCCATAGGTACGACTGAACCCTCGTGCTCTTCCACTGCTACACTCTTTACTCTTCCTGCCATGCCGTCTCTTATACCACAAACGATAAATAACAATCAATGACCTTCCTCCTCCAGCCACCTCTCACAGTCCAACGCCGCCTCGCATCCATAACCCGCAGCCGTAACTGCCTGACGATAGATGTAATCATGCACGTCCCCGGACACAAACACTCCCGGCACATTGCTCATCGTCCTAAAATTATCCCCTTCCCTTTGGGCATAACCCCTTTCCCCCATATTTACCTTGCCTTCAAAAATCTTGGTCGCCGGGCTATGCCCAATCGCCACAAACAATCCCTCAGTCTGCAAAGTCTCTCCACTAGACAACACCACTCCCTCCACTTTATTTTCCCCCAGCACGTCTTTTACCTCGGCATTCCAGATTACTTTTATCTTCGGGTTAGCAAACACCCTGTCCTGCATAATTTTGCTCGCCCGGAAACTGTCTCTTCTGTGCACCATAACAATCTCCGTCGCATGCCGGGACAAAACCAAGGCCTCCTCCATCGCCGCGTCCCCCCCCCCCACCACCACCACTTTCTTACCCTTAAAAAACGCCGCGTCGCATGTAGCACACGACGATACTCCTCTTCCAATCAATTTTTGCTCATTAGGCAGGTTCAGCCACTTAAACTCCGCCCCCGTGGCAATTATTACTGATCGCCCTGAGTAATTATTAACTCTAAAAGGTTTCACCCCAAAATCCACTTCCGTTGCGTTCTCCTCTTTAAACTCCACCCCAAATCTCTCCACTTGCTTTCGCATGTTAGCCATCAAATCCGGCCCTTGTATTCCCTCAGCAAAACCAGAAAAGTTTTCCACCAAAGTGGTAAGCATCAATTGCCCCCCCCACTTCTCCCCCGCAATCATCAGCGTCTTCAGCTTCGCCCGGGACGTATAAATCCCCGCCGTCATCCCCGCCGGCCCGCTCCCAATAATGATAACGTCGTAAATATCACTCATCCTAAACCACGCCAGCCTTTGCAAGCAAACTCACATACCCCGCTTTACCCGCAAACCCGATCTGCCGCGATACCTCCTGACCGTCCCTAAATAAAATTACCGTAGGGATACTCATTACCCCATATTTCGAAGCCAGCTCGGTCTCCGAGTCGACGTCCACTTTTGAAATTACGACCCTTCCCGCGTACTCATCAGACATCTGCTCCAGTACCGGCCCAGACATCTTGCACGGCCCGCACCATTCGGCCCAAAAATCCACCATCACCAATCTAGCCTTCGTCTTTTCATCAAAATCGGACCTTGTCAGGTTAATCGTCGCCACGCTCACCAATATATCACCCTTCAAGGGCCCGTATCAATCCCCAGACTATCAAAAGCCCAGCCCCAAAACACATCACTTGGACCACCATACTCCATTTATCAATCCTATGGTCATGGTGCATCTCCGGAATCAAATCTGAACAGGCCAAATACACAAAACTCCCCCCGGAAAAAGCCAGCAGTTGGGGCAGCCACGGCTCAATCCAATCCCTCTGCCAATAAACCAAGAGAGCTCCAATCACAGACACTGCCGCCGATGCCACATTCACCAAAATAGTCTTCTTCGGACTCCATCCCCGGCCAAGTAACATCCCGAAATCTGCCATCTCATGGGGAATTTCATGCACCGCTACCGCTACACTAGTCACCACACCCATGCCAGGAGACACCAAAAAAGACCCCGCCATCACAATTCCATCAACAAAGTTGTGAATTGTATCCCCCGCAGTCAAAAGCCACGGCACCGTTTTACCATGCTCTGCATGTTCCTCGTGATGATGGTGATACCAAATCAAGGATTTCTCCAGCAAAAACAGCCACACAATTCCACCCACCACCCATCCCCAAACAGAAGCTGGATTCCCAGCCAACTCCACCGCCTCCGCCAATAGATCAAAAAACGCCGTAGACAAAATTACTCCTGCCGCAAACGACGTCAAAAGCAATACCTGATGATGCGTAAATTTCTGCTTCCTTACCGCCAGAATTATTCCACCGGCCAGCGAGGCCACGCTTCCCACAAACGACCAAAACAATATCCGCCCCAGCATGACTAACGTACCAAGCCAATAATCTGAACTCCCAAGAGCACCCCCCACACCGCCATCACTACTTGATGCTCCCGTCGGCTAAATTCCCGAGCAAATATCCAATACCACCTCATATAATTCTTTTCAATCACCGCACCGATAAACATCCTCGTTGTCACTCCTAAGACCGCCCCCATAGCCAGTGGGCTCCCGGACGAGCTCACCACCCACACCCCGGCCACAGCCACCGCCAAACCCGTCAAAATGTTATGCACCGGCAAATTTTTCCTCTCCCCTCGAGTCGCGACCAATAGATCCCACGCCCTTCTCACATCCCCCCCGGCCAAAAGCGTCTTTGCCTGATTCCCGATCTTGTCTCCCGGATCCGATATATACACATAAAATAGGTCATCAATATCCGGCAGGAAGTAGCCTATCACCCATCCCAAAAGCAGCAATCCGTTTCCTGCCCATGCTACATTTCTCCATTCATCCCACTCCTTCAGTTTAACTATCTCTCTCACCAGCCGCCAACCGACAATTCCCACAATCAGACTGCTCCTGATCGCAAACTTCTCCCCCACTCTCCTCATATCTCAAAGTATTCCACAAAACCCACTCTCAATCAATAACCCCCAGACTTCTTCCGCAGTTCCTTAACTTTCCACATAAACAGCGCCCCCCTGTTATCGGCATTCGCATCTATCACAAATCTTTTTGCCTGCTCCAACAATGTCCGGTCTTCGTTTTTAGCCATTTTTATATACAAAGACTTGTGCGCCTCGTCGTCCAACTCCTTCGCCAGCCTATAACCATAGTCCTGCCACTCCCGCGTCACATATTTGTTCGTCTCGGGCTTAGCCCGCTCGTCGAAAATTTGCTTCAATGATTTCATTTAAAACCCCCTCCAAGACTACTCTCTCCTCCGGCAAAAACTTTTGCAAAACATATGTCTCTCCATCCACTGACACTGTCCGGTTATCAATCCCTATCCGTATTCTCCAAAAATCTTTGGTTTTCAAAGCATTTTCCACCGATTCTAACCCGTTATGTTCCATTGGCCCCCGCCCTTTCTGAATCTTATACTCCCCCAGTTTTATATCCAGATCGTCATGTGCCACCCACAGTTCACCCTCCGGCAATCCCTGCAATAACTTTCCCGATTCATTCATAAACACGCTTTTTGTTTTCACCAACCACAAATCTTCAGTCTTAAATACCAAGGCATCATAATGCTTCCTCCACCCATAATCACTATTTAGCCTCTGCGCCAACTTATCCACCAGCATCACCCCAGCGTTATGCCTTGTCGCAACATATTCCGCCCCCGGATTTCCAAGCCCAATAACCGCCCTCATAACCTCATTCTACACGAGCGGTACGAACACATAGTACTCAAACCCCTCCCACTTCATCCCCTTGCCCCCCTTAACTCCTCTCATCAATCTCTCTCTCACTGGGACAACAATTCGTCCTCCCGCCGCCAGTTGCTCAATAAGAGCCTCCGGTATCTCTTCCGCATCAGCCGCCACGATTATCCCGTCATATGGTGCATATTCCTTCCACCCCTTCTTCCCGTCCCCAACACGTAATTCATAATTCATAATTCCCAATTCCTCCAAACTCCTCTTCGCCATTTCTATCAAGTCAGGCACGATGTCAATTGAATAAACCCTGTCAAATAACTTCGCCAAAATCGCCGTCTGGTACCCGCTCCCCGTCCCAATCTCCAATATTTTCAAATTTCGAATTTCAAATTTCAAATTTTGCGTCAGAAGCTCGCACATCCGTGCAACTGTATACGGCTGGCTTATTGTCTGCCCATGTCCAATTGCTAGCGGCCGATCCTCATATGCCGCCCACCTCCATTCATTCGGCACAAATTCCGCCCGGTCAATTTCACCCATCGCCGCCAACACCCGCTGATCCTTCACTCCGTACATCCGGAGCGTCCCCAGCATTTCCTCCCAGGTTATCCCCATACTCTCACTTCCCGACTTTAAGCAATATTTTGTCGGTCCATTGGGCCAAAACCGGCAACTTGATTGTCTCTCCTTGGTACGCCTTCACAGTCAATACCAACTGCAGTATAAACCCCGCAATCCAAATGAGCGGAACCAAAAACACCAAAATTACCGTCGCCCCAAAGACAATCGCCCCTACCCATACTACCGCCGTCAGCAACAGAGCCTGAACCGCGTTCCATCGCACGGCCGAATTCTTCTCGACAATCAAAAAGACGATAGACGCTACCCAGCCCAAAAACGGCGCATAGCATAGAGCCGAAGCCAAATTGGGAGATAGATTAGTTGTTTTTTCTGCCATTATCTATCACCGCCCTTCATAAGATAAAGTATACAACCTTTTTATTTCCGATATATCCGTAGCCTCCTCCGGCTTCTTCTCCCTCCAGCCCTCGAATCTGGGAAATCTCAACGCGTACCCGGAGGTGTGCATAGGGGATTTCGTAATCTCATCCGCCCGTATTTCCGCTACCAACCGAGGCTCCACCCAAAAATCACACTCCATCTGCTTACTCACCGCGTAGTTATCCGGTATGCTTTTGACCTTTAAGTTTTGACATTTAACTTTCAACTCCCTCCACTCCTCATCCGTCAGCCCTGTCCCCACCTTAGCCACAGTCAAATACTTATCGCTCTTATGATCATACACACCGATCAAAAAATCTCCGATTCCAAATCCCGATCTCTTACCCTGTCCCACGTCATATCCCATCACTACCGCATCGATAGTATCCGCCAGAGTCGACTTATCGTAGCTCTTTTTATACTTAATCCAGTTAAAATTTCTCGCCCCGGCCGCGTAAATCCCATCCGATTTCTTGGCAATTATCCCCTCACACCCATCCCCTATCGCCCTCCCAAAAAATTCCTCAATGTCTTTTGTTGATTCAGCTGTTTTTTTCGGCATTAATCTCACCGTCTTTCCAGGTATCACCAGCTCCTCCAGTCTTTTCCTCCTCTCGTCATACGTTTTATTGGTCACATCCATTTTCTCTGCCGCCAATACGTCAAATAAATAAATCGTCAGCGGAATTTTCCCCGCCATTTCAGTAATCTGGTACTTCCTCTTTCTCTGTACTGTCTCCTGAAAAGGCAAAAATCTTCCGTCTTTCCCCAAAGCAATCATCTCCCCCTCCACCATGCAGTCATGCTTAATTTGTTTAGCCAACCCCTCCACCACGTCCGGATACATAGAAGTCACATTCTCCAACCCCCTGGAGAACAAACTAATCTTATTTCTCTGGACATGCGCCTGTATTCGCAGTCCATCAAGTTTGTACTCTAGTGCGCAACGACCATTTCTCTCCCAAATTTCTGCCGCGTCCTTTGCCCTTTCCGCCCGAGCCATGAGCACCGGCGTCCCGATTTCCGATCCCAGCTTTCTCGGTTTCTTATGCCTCACAATTTCGCTCGCGATCTCCCCCAAATCCGCTCGCACGTTATACATCGACTCAATTTGTTGCCTCAAAGATTTATCTCCAGCAATCATCCAAGACAAACTGTCCAAAACCGTCATATCCGAAAACCCCGTCCGCAATTTCCCCAATATCATCTTCACCGCATACTTCGCCTCTTTCCCGCTCAAGTGATCAACCAATTCACCAATTAACTTCATCTTAAGTTCCTGACTCCCTCCCCCCCCCGCCTGGGCAATCTCAAGCAGCTTGTCATAAACCTCTTTTATCCCATGGTTCCTAATTCCTGATTCCTTATTCAGTTTCTCTGCCACCAATCCCAAATCCCCGAGTTTCTTAAAAAGTTCGTTTGCCCTCGGGCCTAGCGCTTTCAGCATCTGCTTGTCCGCGATGCCAAAATCGGGCGATTTATATGCCGGCCCCAACCTTCCCTGGGTCATATAGGCCACCAATCTGGCATCTTCCAGGTTAGTTCTGGAAAACAATTCCGCCAAAATCCGCGTCATTTCCAGCCTACTCGCCGTCCCCTCCAATTTCTCAAGGTATTCCGCCAATTCCGCAAATCTCATGTGCCAATTCTATCCTATACTCTCACGCTCTTCTACTCTATTCTACGTACCCCGTCATAAAAAAGTATCCAAACACCACCACCATCAAAAAAATGCACCCCAATCCGACACTTACCCAGCCGGATTCATATCGTGTCATTCTATAAATTCCCTCCCCCAAAAGCGACAAACCGAAAAACGTTGGCAAAATCAGCATCACATATAGTAGTTGAGCTTCCATACTTACTTTTTAAGCGCATACTTAGCCGCTTTAGTTGACCCTCTTTTGGTAATCACTCCTTTTTCAATAAGCGCCTTCAGCTCCCGCAAGATAGTGTCGTCGGACACCATAGGCAATATTTTCTTAGCCTCAGGCATGCTCATTTCCCCATTGCTATGCAGATACTCCATCAGCTTCATCTGCCGCTCAGAAATTTGTACTTGCCTCCCCATCCTATGTTTAATTTTTATGTCAACGGACAACTCCCTTACCTTATCTTTAATCTTAGTTAATTCACTCGACAAAGCCCGGGTAAACACCGTTAGCCAAGGAGTCAAATCCCGCTCGGAAAGTACTGCAGATTGATTGGATACTTCCATCAGGCTTCCGAAATATTCCTCGGCATGTTTATCAAAATATTCTTCCAGAGCGAAAAATCTTCTAATATCATACCCTTCCAGATACAGCACCATCGTCGCAAATGCCCTAGCCGCCCGCCCGTTCCCTTCCACAAAAGGGTGCACAGCCGCCAGCACATAATGCGCTATCCCCGCTCTGATCACCGGGTGCTCCTGCCGTCCTTTCCCACTGTTCAGCCATTCCAAAAAACTCGCCACCAACCCCGCCACTTCAGAAGACGCAGGCGGCCTAAAACCAACTTCTCCCGTCACGGAATTTCTCAAGACCACTTGTACTTGTCGAAAGGCCCCCGCGTGCCCCACCTCCACACTCTTATCCACCACTAATTTGTGAATCGCCAGCAGCACTTCACTCGTATAATCCGCCAGCCCAGCTTCATTCTTTCCCGCCGGTTCCTGCATTGATTCTACATAATCCAGCACCTTCCGGTAATTTATTACTTCCTGAACATCCCGCTCTCTGGCCACCACTCCCGCCTCACTCGCTTGATTTGGGTCATCCATCCCCCGATCCATAATCAGCTTCGCCTGCCCCAGCGTCAAATCATTCCCCTCCAATATCGTCCCGTAATGCACCGCCCTCAGCCTGGCTTCGTCACGAAATTTTGCTTCCCACGCCGGAACTATCGGGGCATTATTAATCACCTCCCGAGCCGCCTCCACCCACCCGATGTTCTTCAAAATCTCTGTCGTGATAGTATACTTAGGAACGTACATGGAAAAAAAGCGCGCGGCCCGAGTGCTAAGCTGCGTTAATCACGCTCCTCGCGACTTGCGAAAGCGAAAGCATTTGAGCAACAAAGCGAGGTAAGGGATATACGCAACCTCGTTGCGGATATTCTACGGTAAATTTACGGTAATTGCAACGCAAATACCGACCGACATATCTTCGATATGGCGGGCATAAAAAGCAATGGCCAGCAAAAAATTCCATCTCGAGCTAGTCACCCAAATGCTCACTCTCTGCTCATCGGCATTTGGTTTAGTCGCCGCCCTGGCTTGGAATACCGTCGTTCAGACATTCATAAACGACTTTATCAAGCCCTTTTTACCCGCCGGCGGCTCACTCATCATTTCTCAGCTTATCTATGCAGCAGTCATCACCATCCTAGTCGTCACCATCACCCTCAGGCTCTCTCAAATCAAAGACAGTCTAGAATCCAAATAACTTTGCTCTAGTACCCAGTTTTATCCAACCACTTTTTAAACTCCTTCAGCGCCTTAGACCTCATTGAATATTTGTTTTTCTCCCCCATTGTCATCTCCCCAAAAGTCTTTTTGGAGCCCTTGGGTATGAAGATCGGATCCCAACCGAAACCCCCACCCCGAGGCTTCAGAGCAATGCTACCGATAGTTCTTCCTACAAACAAGTGATTATTCCCTTTTACATCCACATAAACGATCGTTGTCTGCGCGGTTGCATCCCTTTGCTCATCACTTTTCAACACCTCTAAAATTCCTTCATTTCCAAGCGCCTTCATGAATGCGTCTATGTATGTCCCCGGTAATCCATTAATCGAGTCAATAAAAAGTGCCACATCTTCAACAAACAATGACTTTTTAAGGCTGGACCAGTAACTTCGGGCTTTCTTTGTCGCCACTTCTATCGGGTCCAGAGACTGTATTTCGTCTATTTCAAGTGGAATCCCCACCACCTCAACGCCCAAGATTGTGCTCGCTTCTTTTAACTTCCCCTGGTTTGTAGTTGCAAAGTACATAGTCTCCTTTATTATCATATAGTATCATCGTGACCACCAAACCCGAAACCAACAACTTAGAAAGCCTAAAGGCAGATTTTTTTAAACTTCTCGACCCTGAGCATGGAACCAGCCGCATCACCAAACTCCTTGCCCAATCGGAAAAAAACGGGTCATATTTACAAAAATGGTACGCCTTCAGCAAAAAAGCCCAAGACGTCTATCCCAGCCAAGGACTTCTCCAAACCCCCCATGACTACCTCGACTACCAAATGAGCCAGATACTTCCACAGGACATTTTGATCGAAACGCTAAGAATCAGAAGGTATTTTCTAGAAATTTTCAATCACCCATACCGACTAAATTTTTTAAATAAGGTCAGCCAATCAAAATTCATCGCTCCCCCCAAAATCATCTGCCAACCCATCGAAACCGCCATTAACAACGGTTTATCGCTGGCCATCGGCGATCTTGGGGCCACCCCGGCCGGATCCCAAAATCCCAGAATCAGCCGCAGAGAAAGATATGCCCAAGGGCCCTTCATCAAACTAGGCAAACAAGCCAGAGCCTTATTCATAGGCTCTTCGTCCCCGGACATTTGGAATAGCTCCGCCGCTATAGCCACTATGGCCGCCTCTCACTGTCTCGCCGCAATCCCCAGAAACGGCCTCCTTTCCGACATCAAAAGACAGTCGGATGTAGCCAAGGAAGTTTTTCAGTGGCTTGATGAAACCCAACACGAACTCCTTGCCGATAGAAACGATAGGAAAGATATTGCTAAGTATTGGAAAAACAATGTCATGGGCACCCTGGAAGCATCCGAGGAAGAAGCCCTCAAAAGAGCCGATTCGTTAATAAAAACCGGAGTGAGTGTCTTTAGAATTTATTCTCCCGAACCAGGCACTGGAACGATCGACACCGTAAAAAAGCTACGTAAATACTTTGGCCATAAAATTGAGGTCTTTACCAGTTTTATTGTCGACGTTAATCAGGCCAAAAAAGCCCAAGAAGCCGGAGCGGATGGGATATTTGTGGGCATCGGGGGGGGTGGTAGATGCACGACTGGTGTCCGTAGCGGGAGTGCGATCGACTGGCCGGAACTCGTACACAAGCTGCGGGGTGAAATCGAGATCCCCATAATCGTTGAGGGCGGGGCAACCGATCACGTCGCGGTGTCCCTTCTCCTGGGAGCAAGTGGTATAAGCGTATCTCGGGCGGTCGCGGGTGGAACCATCGAATCGCCCGGTGGTGCCATGTTTCTATCCGATGCAAAAGGCAGACTATTCAAGCCTTACGGAGGCGAAGCGTCAGCTAGAGCCAAATTCATCGAAAAAAAACTCTTAGCTTTCAATATCCCCTCTTTCATCGAGGGTGAAACCGGCAATGCCTACTTGAACTTTAGTAAGCACCTCTTTCCCACACTCACGCTAAACTTACATACCCTCACAGAAGACGCCACCCTAGCCATGGTATTCAAAGGAGTAGCTAACATCCACGAATTACATGCCATCAATCCTTCTCCCCTGAGGCAAATAACCACCTTCGGTGATTTTCAAAGAAACTCACACTAATTACGCACCGGCCTGAAATACCCCCTCGGCCAAATCATCCGCGTTATATCCATACCCCACTTTTTCATACAACCTCTCTGCGGTTTTTTTAACCAAAAAAGCCCCGGCGGCAGCAGCCAATAAGGGTGGATTTTTAGCCGCCAAGCCCACAATTACTCCCGCCAGCACATCCCCCGTCCCCCCCTTAGTCAATCCGGCGTTTCCTCCAGTTATCTCATAAGTCGTCTCCCCGTCACTTACATACGCCACCGGGCCTTTATACACAATAACGCAGTTAAATTTTTCGGAAATTGTTTGTAAATTGCCGGCCCTGAGCGAAGTCGAAGGGGAAATTAAAAATTGTAAATTAAAAAGCATCTCATACTCCTTGCGGTTCGGAGTAAGTATCGCTCCCTTTGGAATCCACTCCTTATCCATCACCTGCAAACTGCCCCCGTCAATCACCCACCTCTTGTCAGGAAATTTTTTCAATAAATTTTCTGTCACCTCTTTTGTTTCATCTCCTCCTCCATCTCCGATCTCCCTCCTATACCTCATCATTCCCGGTCCGATCAAAATAGCATCGGACTTATTTATATACTCCCCAACTTCCTCCCACGGCACCCACACAAACGAATTCAACTTGGCCACTTTTTCCAAATCCCGTTCCGGACTGGCAAAAAATACCATATCCACCAATCTCGAAGCCCCCTTGACCGCCAACATCGGTGCGCCATGAAATAGACTCGACCCCCCAATAATAGTCACCTGACCGTTATCCTCCCCATCCGAATCCTCCCTCGGCCTCCACAATTTCTTCAAATCGTCGACAGCAAATGTTTTCATACAACGGAGCAGATGTGACCGCTAATTCGCGCGCAGCCGGACGCCGTCCCGAGCGAAGTCGAGGGGCAGGCAGTCGAACACGTATTTGCGCACATCGAACCGCGGCGATTACATTCGAATTATAGTCCAATCTTTCTCAACTGGCACTAAATGCTCGTCCGCACTCGTTATCACCACCTGCCCCGGGTATTTTTTCACAAACTCCACCACCTCCCCCCGATGTTTATGATCCAACTCTGAAAATATATCATCAAGTAACAACACTGGCTCACCACCAAGATATTTCATTTCGCATTGTTTCAGCCACCATACCGCCATTCTCTGCTCGCCCCGGCTCCCGTATTTGCTTACATCCCTCTTATACTCTCCCGCTCTCCCGCTCTTATACTCTAATATAAAGTCGTCTCTATGCGGCCCCACCAATGTCGCCCCCGCCGCCACTTCTTCCTGTTCATATTGCCCCAATCTCGACTCAGAAATAACACTTTTGTCATAGACAAACCCCGTCACCGCCAAAAACTCGCCTCTCTTTAAGCTCATATATTCGCCATTCTTAATCAGCAGCTTGTCCCAAAAATACAACTGGTTCCTGGTCGCCAAATTATCCCGGATCAAATCCAAAAGTTTATTTCTCTGTCTCACCCCTTTTTCATAGCTAATCAGGCTTCTCCTGTATTCCCTGTCCGCTTGGGAAATCACAAAGTCCAAATATCGTCGCCGGATAGATGGGCTTCCCGTCACCAATTCCATGTCCCCCGGCCCAAACATTACAGCTCTCATCAAACCCACAAAATCGACCTGTCTTCTCGGAACCCCGTTTATTTCAAATCTTTTCCGATCAGTTACAGTAATTTGAGCATCATAAATTTCGGAACTATTTGCTCGTGGAGCGCGATCTATTGATCGAAATTGAAAATTGAGAATTGAAAATTCGGTGTCATTTCTAATCATTTCAGCGTCTCTCTCGGCCCTAAAACTCTTCCCCGTCGCCAGTAGATATATAGCTTCGACAAGATTACTCTTCCCGCTCCCATTCTCCCCCAACACCAACGTTCTTCCCCCCAACTGGAAATCCGCCTTCTCATAGCTTCTGAAATTTCGCAGGCTAATCTTATTTAAACTTGACATTTAGGGCAATAATACGTTCCCCTTCCCCCCAACTCAAACTTATGCACAATTCCCCCATCCCCCCGTTTACATTCTTCCCCTTCCCGCCCATAAGTTCTGAAATGCTCCTGGTAATGCCCTCCCAGTCCGTGCAAATCAATATATTTCGCGTCCGCCGCCGTCGCCCCTCCATACCTAATCCCTTCTTTAAGAACTTTAACAACTCCCTTATACAACTCCGAATATTGCTTTGAAGTCAGCGTATTGACTCCCCGCCGCGGATTGACCTTGGCCTCCCACAACGCATCGTTCGCATAAATGTTACCTATCCCCGAAATCACACCTTGATCCATCAAAACCAGCTTAATTGGTCTTTTGGATTTTGACACCAATTCGGTAAACTTCTTCTCGTCAATCTCAAACGGCTCCGGTCCCAGCTTTTCCACAAATTTAGGATTTATCTCCACCCACCCGAACAAACGTTGGTCATTAAAATACAACGTCCCTTTATCAAAATAAAATATCACCCTCGTATGACTACTGGGCATTTTATTCAAAAAATCTTCGGTGGGGTGTCCACCCACCACTCTCTTATACTCTCCTGCTCTTATACTCTCCTGCTCATAGATTAATTGTCCGGTCATTTTAAAGTGAAATCCAAGTAATAAATCCATTCCGAAATCTATTAGCAATACTTTTCCCATTCTCTTTACATCTTTTACACTTTTATGTACTACGCTTTCGAGCTTCCCGTTAATCACTTTATGACTTAATATCTTAATCTCTTTACAAACCTGTCCCACCAGAACTTTCTCAAGTTGCAACCTCACCGTCTCAATCTCAGGCAACTCCGGCATAATTCAAATATAACTCTCGTTAACTTTAATGACATAGCCTATCACCTTCACTAATAAATGCAAACCCAACCCCAAAAAAACCAGCGCCGCCACCTCCCATATCGTCCATCGAACCACGGGCCAGCTCATCACCATCGTTCCAACCACCCAATCAATCTGATCCCAAGGAAACCATGACTTGCCTGGAGCTATTCCCATTCTTCGCTTACAAAAACTTTTTACCAAATCTCCCATCAATGCCCCAAATCCGGACAACGCTCCAAGACCTCCCCCAACGATCCCCGCTATACCCACCCCAAACACCAACCCCCTCCACGTCTTATGACTCCCAAACAATATCCCATTTATCGGCCAATCCCATTTAGGCCACAACTTAGCCGCAAACACCGGGGCCATGTTCGCCACCCCCGCTACTCCCAAAAACCACAACATTTTTACAATTTCACTTCGCATCCAGTCTCCTTTGTAAATCCAAATCCAAAATAACCAAATTCGCCACAAAACCCAACAAATTCACCCCAAAAATAATTTTCAGCACCCAGTCAAACCCTATTCCATATCCCAAAAACAAGACAATCCGCTTAAACCCCGGGTCAAATCCAGTCTTATCTCGCAAGACAGTCATCAATAAAATTGCCACCATTGCCAAAGCCGCCCACCTCCACCGGGCAAATCCACCCAAAACCAGCGCCCCAAACCACAATCCCTCACTAAATCTGTCTAGTACAACTTCTAGCCATTCCCCCCTCCTCGACTCCAAACCAAAAGCCCTGGCCACCAAACCATCCAACCCGTCTAATACCAATGACACCGCCAAAAATGTCAAAGCCAGCTCAACCATCCCAAACCACACCAACCCAGCTCCTGTTACCCCTACTCCAAATGACATTAGTGATATCTGATTCGGGGTCAACCCCAAATTCTTATGCAAAAACTTCGCCGCCGGAAAAAAGATTTTCCCTACTTCGAAGTTGACCACAGGAGCAAATTTATACATCCAAACATTGCAGCCACCACTATTTCCTTAAGCTTATCAGACCGACCCAACCAAATCCCCTTCGTGACAAAACCGCTAAACGGCCAAAACGGCCGCTTTTCATAGCTCACCAAATAATCCAAAGTCATATGAGCCACAAAAAAAACACTTGGAACTGCCGACCTCACAGCTATTGAAAACGGCACCACCCACAACAAAGACACCGGCTCCTGCAAACTCGTTCGCCAGTTATAGTGTTTCTTTCTCTTCCATCCGATTCTATTAATATACGCTGGAACTTTTACAGCATGATCCAAGTCAACGGCCACCCCAAACACATACGCCCACATCGCATCCAGCCCCTCAAGCCCCAATAATTGGACTCCAGCGGCCACCACTAATATGTGCGTGACAAAAGTCATTCCATACTCCTTTCCACCAACTGCAACATCTCTTTTTTAAATCTTTCCTCCGAAAACCTCCCCGCCCATTTTTTAATTTCTGTCTCATTCCACTTTAGTTTATTAAAGTCTTTCATCGCCTTTCCCAACCCTTCCACGGAATAATCGTCAAACAATAATCCAGTCTTTTTATTTACCACCGTCTCTCTGTACCCCCCGCCATCAAAAGCAATTACCGGCGTTCCGCACGTCATTGCCTCAACGGGAGTTATCCCAAAATCCTCATTTTTCGCAAGCGCCAAAAAGGCCTTCGCCCCCGCCATCAACCTATACTTTTCTTCCTCACTCACCCTCCCCAAAAACTCAATATTAGAATAATTAGAGTAATTAGAAATTAGAAATTTATTAGAGTACCCTGCTCTCTCCCCCGCAATTTTAAGTTCAAAGCCATATTTTCCGGCCGCCTCAATCGCTAGTTCCAACCCTTTCCCCCCCACAATCCTCGACACTATCAAATAGTAATCTTTTCTCTTATATCCTCCCGCTCTTACACTCTTACATTCTACCGGCGGGTATATCACCACACACTCCCTCCTATAAAACTTCCTTATCCTACTCGCCACATTTTTAGAATTGGCCACGAATATATCTACCTTTTGCGCTTGTTCAAAATCATGCATTCGCAAAAAATGTCCCACTATCAACGCATACACTCTCACTGGCCAATATCTTTGCCAGTTAATCGACGTCTCATATCCATACAGCCACCTCGGCGGGGTATGGCAATAACAAATTTCTTTAACTCCAAACCTTTTACCTAATCCTTTAGTTACATACCAGCTGGCCGAAGTAATTATCAGGTCATAGCCAGAAAAATCAAGGCTTCCCCAGATCCATGGGATCAAAAATCTCAGCGGACTATACAGCCGCTCATAAAACGGCAAGAGCCCAAACCAGGAAGTAATAACTTTTCTACCCTCAAAGGCCTTAGTCGCGCTCGACCCTGGTACCGTAAATGCGGTGTAAATCGGCGCTTCCGGCCATATCTTGGACAGCGCCTCAAGCACTTTCTCCGCCCCCCCGTACTCATTCAAATAGTCGTGGACTAAAGCAACTTTCACGATTCAATCCTTTCAAACAAACTCCCTTGATTATCCACTTTTATTTCCTCACCCGTCATCCTTTTAACTAACGATTTATAACCCAACTCTTTAAAAACTTCTGCAATTTTATCAACGCTTGGCACTTCGTACGCAGAAACATCCAAAGTTACCGGTGCGTCCGTCCTGATCGTCGCCAGCCTCTTAGACAGTTCTCCCCCCTCGTAACCAGCAACTAGTTTTCGTCTTACTGATTCTTTTATCTTACCTAGGTTTTTAAAAATATTAGAATAATTAGAATAATTAGAAATCAGGTCAATTGCAGTCTTTGGCCCTATTCCAGTTACTCCCGGATAATTGTCCGAAGAATCCCCCACCAGTGCCTTGTAATCCACCACTTGCTCCGGCCAAACTCCCAATTTTTCTCTAACTCTATCTCTGTCTATTATCTGTCCATCAGACAGCCCCTTTTGCGGCATATACAACTTCACTCGATCATTTACCAGCTGCAACAAATCCAGATCCCCAGTAATAATAATCACTTCTTTTTTACACTGTTTTGCTAACGTCCCAATCACGTCGTCAGCCTCAAAACTGGGTATTGCATATACGGGCACCCCCATCTTTTCCAAAACAATTTTCAACTTGTCCACCTGCCCCCAAATATCTTCACTTATTTGTCTATCCTTTTCCCTATTAGTCTGATAGCCCACATACATCGTGTGTCGAAAAGTTGGTTCCGGACAATCAAACACCACCGCCGCATGTGTCGGTTTCAATTCCTCAATAGCTTTCAAAAGCATAGACAAAAACCCATACACTCCCGCCGTCGCCTCCCCGCTCCTATTCCGCCAATCCGGCAGAGCGTAATACGCCCGATGCAGCACCGAATTCCCGTCCAATATCAGCAACTTACTCATCACTCTGATTTTACTCTCAGCGGAAAAAAATCTCTCCCTCCCCTGCCTATCCACATATCAGGGTCGTTTATCTCTGCCCTTAACCCACAAATTACCGGAGCCATCACACATCCATCACGTACACATCCATATGCCAACCCAGTCGCCAGGGCATACTCCAGCAACCCTGGGTCAATCAACAATCGATCCAGCCAACTACGTCTGCCCGCCTGAAACAAGTATTACAATGCATAATTTACGAATTCATTATCTTAATAAACTCTTCCCCATCCATATTTTCAATCTCCAACAGCCTAATAGATACTTCGTCCAGCTTCTTTCGATATTTTTTAAGTAATTTGACCGCTGTCTCATATCCCTCGTCCACAAATCTCTTTACCTCCGCGTCAATTTTGGCCTGCATGTCTTGGGACACTTGTGCCGGCTCATAAAACGCCTTTCCCCACTCCACCATATCCTGCCTCGGCCCATAGTTAACCGGCCCCAGCTCACTCATTCCGTACTCCACTACCATCCCGCGCGCCACTTCTGTCGCTTTGTCAATATCATTAGCCGCCCCGGTCGTCATCTCCGAGAAAACCAGTTCTTCCGCCGCCCGTCCCCCCAGCATCATGGCGATTTGGGAGATCAATCTCTTCTTCGTCTCATGCACCCTGTCGGCCGCCGGCGGGATCAAAGTGTGTCCCAAGGTCATCCCCCGCGACACTATAGAAATTCTGTGTACCGGATCCATCCCCGGCTGCGCCCAAGACACAATAGCATGTCCCATCTCGTGATACGCCGTCATCTTCCGATCTTCTTCAGACTGCAATCTCTTTTTCTGCGGCCCCAACTTCACTTTGGTCGCCGCTTCTTCAATATCCTTCATTTCAATCAACCTCTTGTCCTCCCTGGCCGCCGTAATCGCCGCCTCATTAAGCATGTTTTCCAAGTCAGCGCCAGAAAAACCTACCGTCCTTTTGGCCACCGCCTCCCAATTTACTTCCGGGGTAAACGGCTTGTTCTTGGCATAAATACTCAAGATAGCCCTCCTGCCCTCAATATCTGGCATGTCCACGACCACCCGTCTGTCAAATCTACCCGGGCGCAGAAGTGCCGGATCCAGAAGGTCTCCGCGATTCGTGGCCGCCAAAACTACCACGTTGTCATTTGGCGTAAACCCATCCATCTCCACCAATATCTGGTTTAAAGTCTGTTCCCGCTCATCATGCCCGCCCATAATCCCATATCCTCTCTGCCGCCCAATAGCATCAATTTCATCAATAAAAATAATGGACGGCGCGGTTTTTTTAGCCGTGGCAAACAAATCCCTTACCCGAGCCGACCCTACCCCGACCAGCATCTCCATAAATTCAGACCCAGCCATAGAATAAAACGGCACATTGGCCTCCCCCGCCACGGCCTTTGCCAACAACGTTTTCCCCACTCCGGATGGTCCGACCAGCAATGCTCCCTTGGGTGTCCTGGCTCCCACCGCCTTATACTTAGCCGGGTTTTTCAAAAAGTCCACCACCTCTTCCAACTCTTTCTTCGCTTCGTCCACCCCGGCTACATCAACGAACTTTACAGATGGTTTCCCTTTATCAAACAATTTCGCCCGGCTCTGTCCAAAAGAAAACAACGAATCCTGGGCCCCCCTAGCTTGTCGAAACATATACAGCAAAACCAAAAGCACTACCCCCGTCCCGATTATTGACGGCAAGACAGCCGCCACCAGCTGTCCCAAGGTCTGATCCTTTATCTCGTACCCCACCATCGTGGGATCAATCTTTGCCCGATCCAATATCTCAGTCAGACTCTCATTCCCTTCTTTTCGGGTCACCAGCTCCTGTCCATCTTTATAAATCAAAACCATTCTCTCCGAATAAACGTCAATCTTTTGCACCTTGCCGTCCTTAACGTCCACCAGTGCTTGGGATAAAACAATCTCCTTGCCCGCGTTTTTCCCGCTGTACCACAGCTCCACCAGGGACAACATCATGAGTATCACCACTCCCAGCCAAATCAATTTCTGGAAATCAAACTGCATCTGCACCATAATCCCTCGGATCGGACCTTTTTTTCCGTTTTTACCATTCTTATGATTATTCGTTTTTAGAGGTTCCGGCAACTTCGCCATATATTCCCAATTCTACCTTACTTTACTCCCAACTGCCACATCCTCCACCGGCACCAAAAAAATCGGTTTATCATCTCCCACTGCCAAAATCATCCCTTGCGACTCTTCGCCCATGATCTTTTTGTACTCCAGATTCATCACGAAAATAAACTTTTTATTCAAAAAATATTCCGGACTATATCCAAACGGCCTCACCGCCGTAAAAATAGTCCTCAACTCACTGCCAATGTCAACAATTAACTTAATTAACTTAGTACTCCTCTCTACTTCGCCCGCCTCCACCACCAACCCCACCCGCATCTCAATCTGCTTAAATTGATCGAGTGTAATCATTGCCTCACAAATCCCACTTTCTCGTAAACCTCCATCAGTTTCTTGTGGGACAGTTCATATGATTTCTTCGCTCCATTTGCCAAAATCTTTTCCAGCCCCCCCGAACTCCTCAGTTCCTTGTACCTGGCCTGCAAAGGTTTCAATAAACCCACTACCGCATCAGCCGCCGCAGTTTTAAACTCACCGTATTGCCGGCCTTGAAACTCCACTTCAACTTCGGCCAGACTCTTACCCTTAACCAAGGAGTAAATCCCCATTAAATTTGCTACCCCAGGTTTCTTTTTTACATCATACCGTATTTCGGTCCCGCTATCAGTTGTAGCCAATTTAATCTTTTTAACCACCGCATCCGGTTCATCCAACAATCCCACCGCCCCCATCAAATCCGCATCGCTCTTACTCATCTTTTTCGTTGGGTCAACCAAACTCATCACCCTCCCTCCGGACTTAGGTATAACCGGAACCGGCAGCACAAAAGTCTCACCAAACCTGGAATTAAACCTCTCCGCCACATTCCTCGTCAGTTCAACATGCTGTCTCTGGTCCTCCCCGACAGGCACTTCCGTCGTGTCATACAGCAAAATATCGGCAGCCATAAGGGCCGGATAATCAAACAACCCCACACTCACAAAATCCTTCTTTTCGGACTTTTCCTTAAATTGCGTCATCCTGTTCATCTGCCCCATAGATAGAAAGCAATTCAATGCCCATCCCAAATTGGCGTGGTCGGGATTATGCGACTGGATAAACAGCAATGATTTTTCCGGATCCACCCCCGCCGCCACAACCAACCCGGCCACCTCCAACGTTTTCTCCCGCAACACATTCGGGTCTTGCGGTACGGTGATAGCATGCATGTCAACAATACAAAATATATTTAGACCTGCTTGCTGGCCCGCCGCCCACTGCCTCATCGCCCCCAGATAATTACCAATGTGCAAATTCCCACTCGGCTGTATCCCCGAAAACACAACTCTCCCAATCATATCTTCAATTATAAAGCATCTCTAAGTTTAGTAAAAAAGACAGGCAAAGAACTTTTACCAACTCCTCCGATAATTTTATTTTCTTCGCCCTTATCCTCCTCAATTAACACCACCCCATTTCTACCAAGTACTCCCAAAGACAATAAGCTCGCCAATTGAGCGTATACTCTCTCTCGAGCAAACTCCCTACCAGGATCGGTATCCAAAATCTTCTTATTAGATTCATATCGATAATCAACTCTTGATTCCACCAATCCTTCCGATAAAGGTGAACGCCCGGACCGAAGTTGATCCAATTGATTTCTCCTTAAAGAATCGAACTTATTCAAAACCCCATTCTTGCTCATAAACTCTCGCAAAAACTCGACTTCTGACCCATCCATTTGCTGAGATATTGCTAATTTATATCTAAATAGCGACTCCTGAGTTTCCAACAGATCCGCATCCGGAACAACTCCATCCCCTCCTCTAGGAAAATAATCAATTAAATCTTGATCTGATAATAATACCTTTAATCGAACTTTTATCCCCAGTTCCTCAAAAATTCTTCGGATGTCGGCCAAACGGTCGAACAATTGCACTTCACTAACCGGCCGATGCACACCTCCATCCTTAGTCGGCACCTCGACATTCCGTACATGATCAACTAGTTGCAATCTATTACCAAAAGGATAGGTAAATCTCAAACATTTGATATGAACCAAATTCAAAGGCTCTTCACTCTTTATAGCTTCCAGCAAATTCTGTTTTAATGTCGTTTCATTAGTGGGTATAGACATTTGCAATTTTCTCATTTCATATCTTGCTCCAACAAAAGCAAACAGCTGTTCCCTATCCAAAGAGTTATTAATTCCGTAAAACAAGTCCCTTGTCAAGGTTGAAATTTCTGAATTTAAATTTTTAGATCGAAAATAACCTTCATATTCCTCATTTCCCACGTCACTCCTCAACTTTCCCATCAGAATATTTTCCGCCTTATTAAAAACCACTGGAAAACTCGCCGGAAGACTTTCTGAAGAAAAAATCGCCCCTTTTCGCATTTCACTTGCAGCTTTCTTACACCTTAAATCGCCCTCCTTCTCCACAACTTGCAAAACCAACCCTCTGTACAACGACACTCCTGAACTGGTTTTAACCTTCTCCAGCTGACTCCGGCAATAATCGACCACTGCATTTTTGATATTTCCATCCACCTCAACTTCAATCGGGGTTGCCATTATTTTTTCCCTTAATTCGTCAAACCTAATTCCTCCACCAACAGATTTATTCAATAAAAAATCCCTCAATAACTTCCTCTCATCTGATCTTTTAGAAGCTCTGACAAGTATCTCATCCAGCAAGTCCTGCCGGTGAATCGATTCTACGTTAACTATCGCTCCAAACAAATTCATAGTCACACCAAACCGCCTCCTTTCTAGGAGGCAAAACTAATCCTGAAAATGAAACCGTTCTTTCTTTCATGGTGAGAATGGAGGGACTTGAACCCTCATTTCCCGTTTTGGAGACGGGCGCTCTACCCTTGAGCTACATTCCCATATAAAAGGCCCTTGCAAACACCCGAGTTCAAATAACTAAACTCAGAAATTTACAAGGGCCTACAAGTTAAGCGGTGCCACCTTGCGTTGTACTCTTCTTGACATGCTCCGCTACTGCGACACATGTTGCTGACTTTTACGGTTTCGCCTCCGTACGATACTTTTCGTCCCCTCCCCCGTTCCAACCTTCGGGATCAATGGGTTTGCAAATTGTAGGTTAATTATAGCAAATATATCAAATTAAAACAAGATTCTAATCCCCCGTCTAAGCTGATACTACCTCACGCACGCCTCTACAATTTTCTGATCCGCTCTCTCCTGATACTTAACCCCGTACAAAAACCCAATGAGTGGCAAAGCCGCAAACAAAATCGCTGTAATAGTCCTCGAAAGCGGCGTCACCGTAGTCCAATACTTGGGCAGTTTTTTACTCACATATTTATACTAATATATTCGTTTCTCCAAAATCAATAGCCTCTTTTCCACCTCATCCCTGCTCAATTCACAACGCTAGACCAAAATGGTAAAATGAGGCTGTCCTTTAAAAAAAGACGTGCGGGGTAGTGTAAAGCTGCACGGAAGGCTCATAATCTTCCAGTCTGGGTGCGATTCCCAGCCCCGCAACAAGGAGCGCAGCGACGAAGTGGTGATCGAAGTCGAACCACACGTAAAATTTGGCTTCATAACTTGAGGTTAGGGAGTGGTAAAGTCACACCTAAAATGAATGGTAAAATTAGGCAATGGGAATGATAATGAGCTACGAAGAGTATCTGAAATTGGGCAGGCAACCAAACCCTTATTTGGTGTGGATAGCCAGTAAAGGCAAACAACTATATTTTTTGGGTTCTAGTCATTCTTTCAACCCAGCAGATTCTATCCACCAAGTGACGAAGCACTATTGGCATGATTTTTTGGGATCTGTCGGTAATAAAAAACCGGTAGTTTTAATTGAAGGAGGGAAAAGATCCATTAGTAACAGTGAGGATGAAGCCATTAGGAAGTTTGGGGAAGCAGGATTGGTGGCGTTTCTAGCTGCACAAAATGGTTGGGAGCATGAATCCCCTGAACCTAATTTGTTGACAGAAACATCTGAACTACGGAAGGAATTTTCCGAAGAGGAAATCTGGACTTATTACTTCACCCGAATGGCGGCTCAATGGAACAGACTGTTAAATAAGCCAGACATTTGGAGTTATGTGAGAAACTCATTATTGAAAGATAATGAAGAATTGAAGTGGAATGCGGATAATCTTGGCCAAGAAAGTTTAGTTAACAATTTTGCAAAATTATCTGGACAAAAATTTGTTGAGTTCGACTACGAACTATTAAATGGATTGTGTGATCCAACAAAAACAAAAACAAAAATAAATCAGGTGTCCAGGAGAAGTGGACAAATAAGGGACGAGTATATTGTGCAAAAGATAACAGAACATTGGAAAAACGGAGAGAGTATTTTTGCTGTTTATGGCAGAAGCCATGTGGTTATGCAGGAACCGGCACTAAGACGGTTGTTAACCTAGCTATAAACCAGGTTCTGATTTCTTCCAACCCCCGCAACACAGTAGGAATGGAGGCCCACAAAGCCTCCATTTTTTATTGAACCATCACAAGTTCTCCTGTATCATTCATCTAATGAGACAAAAATATTTATTATCCCTCTGGTAATTCTTGCAACATACTACCTGCTATCTTTCGGGATAGGATATTTGCTAATTGTTTTAGGGTTACGTGCCGCTGGTGGATTCTTCTCTGGAGGAAATTTCTGGTCAAACTTTTTGTTTTTGGCAATACCATTGTCGAATTTTTTACTTCTAGGGATTGCTATTTGGCAACTTGTTGATCAGGCAAAGAGATTGAATGTTGATCATAAAACTAGGAATGTTGTCGTTATCATCTTTTTGGCCATTTACTTTCTCTACAGTAGTCCTTTACGAAATATCCCATTAAACCTGTGGCACTGGTTTATAAAAAGACAGTAGGTTCTGATTTCATGTATTCCCCGCAACAAGGAGCGAAGCGACGCCGAAGGACAAAAACATTTACAATCATCTCGTGTACTTCGTTTATATACTTCTTTGTCAGGACGGCAGTTTTTACACCGGTAGCTCCAGTAATCCCCGACAACGTTTCCTCGACCACCAAAACGGCAAGGGTGGTGCCTACACTCGCTCCCACAAACCAATTAAAATAGTTTACACGGAAGAACTCCCAGACAAATCCTCCGCTCTCAAACGCGAGTCACAAATCAAAGGCTGGAGTCGCCAAACGAAAATTAAAATTTTAAATTTACGATTCTGATTTCATCCAATTCCCGCAACACAACCTCTTGGGTATGCAAACTTCTAGAGATTTGAGGACAAACCGTATATCGGGGAAAGAATGCTTGTTAGCGAAGAGGCCAAGTAAGAACCACCCAACACAAACATCACCGCCAAAGCGATTACTCCCAATTTAAACATTTTTTCGTTTGGTAATTTCCCAAAAACTAGCCTGGCCCCGATGTATACGACTCCGGCCAAAACCACAGCCGCAATTGCAGTCAGATACGGATATACTCTGGTCAGAAACGGCAATTGCGCCCCAAAATCTTGATACAGAGAACTTAACTTCGGATAAATAAAAAATAGCATCACTATTTGCTGAACCAATCCCAGGCATCCAAAAATCAAATCCAGCCACCCCACTACTTTGTATTTCATAGTCTAATGATATACCACTGTAGCAGAGCTTAAGAAACGTTGGTTGTGAGAAATACGAACCGGTGATACAATAAACCATAGATACCATTTTCCATGGCAAAATCGTTCCTTAAAAACAAAGCGGTCAAGCTTCGAAAATCCGGCCAGAGCGTCAAGAACATAGCCAAATCACTAAGCGTCTCCAAAAGCACCGCCAGTTTATGGGTCAGAGATGTAGTTCTTTCTCTTGAGCAAGAAGAATTTTTAAAACAAAGGTCTCTAAAAGGTGCAGAAAAAGGCCGCACTATTGGATCGCTTGTTCAAAAACAAAGACGGCTTGAACTGCTGGAAGCAGAGAAAAAAATCGGTATAAAAGAAATGGGCCAATTCACCAAAGATAAGCTCAAAATCGCCGGCTTAGCTCTATACTGGGCTGAAGGGTCCAAAAAGAACCGTAGAGTCGAGCTTTGTAACTCAGATCCCATGATTATCAAGTTCTTTATTAATTGGCTCACTAAAACCTTCGACATAGCCATAAGGGAACTCTCTTGTTACGTCGGTATTAATGAAGCTCACAAAGCCAGAGAAACTGAAGTGAAAAATTACTGGTCGCTCTTAACAAAAATCCCCCTCACCAGTTTCACTAAAACAAGCTTCAAGAAGTATCCCCTCAAAAAAGAGTATCCGAATTTTAACGAACATTATGGCACGCTCTCAGTTCGCGTGCGGAAACCAGCACGAATTTACTATAAAATCCTAGGTGAAATCCACGGACTATCCATGGCTACGTAGCTTAGTGGTTAAAGCACTGGTATCATAAACCAGGAACCGCTGGTTCGAATCCAGCCGTAGCCACCTGTGTCCAAAGACATTTTATTCCAAGCCCGCGCGCCTAGAAACTCAGGACCTACAACCTTTATCCATTCGGAACAAGGAATACGTGTCCCGTATTCCGAAATCAGAAAAAAATACAACTTAGACAATCAACCCCCAACCTTCGAACAACCCCCACCAAAACTGCCCTCCGAGAAAGTTGTCTAAATCCTCACATACAACTCCCACCACTTCCTCCAGTTTGCCTGGCGCCCCTCCGAAGTTTTAGCGGAAGGGAGCTCCGCCGGTGTAGGCAGGATGACCACCACCTCCCCAGGTTTACCCAACCCCAGCTTCTCCCTCGCCTCACGCTCCACAAATTCGTCCGTTTGCACATACTCCAGCTGTTTCTTTAACTCAGCCTGTTCAACCAGGGCCTGCGCCAGCTCAGCCTCTGTTTCACCCACCCTGTCCCCCGCCTTATAAAGCCGCCACACATTACTCCCCAACCGGACTGTCATCACTACTCCAAGTCCTATAATAATCCAGTCCCTGATCCGCCTCACTCTTGCATCCTAGCACACTTTAGGCTACAATTCCTAAGTTAAGGAGTATCCTGTAGTGAACACTATACCAGATCCCATCAGTTTCGAATCTGCCCTAGAGAAGTTTATCGCCCATCTCAAAGACCACCGCCGGTCTGCCGCCACCACCATCGCCTACCACGGCGATCTCCGCCAGTTGCACGAGTTTCTCAAAGAGCGCCGCATCACCCAGGCCACCACGGTTCAAACCGTCCATTTGGAAGAATTTATCACCAATCTTTCCACCAAAGGCTACACCCCAAAAAGCATCAGCCGCAAGATCAACTCCCTCAAAACATTTTTCAAATTCCTGATCGACTCCGGCCTCCACTCCCACAACCCCAGTTCTCCCCTCACCCACCCCAAGTACGACATCAAAGCCCCCCGCATCCTCTCCGAGACCGAACACAAAAGTTTAAGGGACGCCGCCCGACTGGACATCAGAATTTCCGCCATCATCGAGCTCCTTCTCCAAACCGGTATCAGAATCGGCGAGCTGGCCAATATCCGTATGGAAGATACCAAAAAAAACGAGGTGCACATCCGCCCCGCCGAAAGTAACCCCGAAAGAATTATCCCCCTCAACAAGACCGCCTCAACCGCCCTGCAAAACTATCTCTCCATAAGACCTCAAGTCGAAAACGACCATCTTTTCGTCACCAAAACCGGCCATCCCCTCCTTGTCAGAAACATCCGCACCGCCATCGACCGTTATTTCAAAAAAGCCGGCATCAAAGACGCCAAAGTCAACGACCTCCGCCACACCTTTGCCGCCCATCAGCTCAAAAGCGGTGTCCACCCCGATTTCCTAACCCAGATTCTGGGCCATAAGCGCAAATCCTCGACCGAAAAATATCTCGATTACGTCAAAATCGAAGTTACCCAATTCTCCACCCGCCTCACCGAACTGTAATAAATTATGAAGCAACCAGACAAAATCGAGCATAGCATGAATAACATTCTAAATATCTGGCTAGGTTTCAGGGCAATAGATCCCCTTCTAGCCAAACCCATGACTCTCCAAATTGCCGCCAGACACCTGCAAATCCACGGACCTGATTTTCTTCAAACCCTTAAAAATGAACCCCGGCTTGCACTGACCGAAGAAGACCTGAAAATCCTAGCCCAAGGCCTCCAGCCGGATCAGCCAGATCAACCACAATAAATGCCAGAAATCTTCACCCTCCTCAACTCCCTCGGCATTTCCTACACCCTCCACAAACATCCTCCCGTCTTCACCTGCAGCGAGGCCGATAAATACTGGGCAAATACCACAGCGGCCCACACCAAAAACCTCTTCTTAAAAACTGAGAAATCTCCCCACAAATACTTCCTCTATATTTTAGAATGCTCCCAGCGGGCAGATCTCAAATCCCTCGCCAAATCTCTCAATTTACCATCTCGCCTCACTTTTGCCAACAACACCGAGCTTAAAAATAATTTAGGCCTCACTCCCGGCTCCGTCTCCCCCTTCGGCCTCATCAACGATCAAAATCATTTAGTCACCGTAGCTATCAGCTCACAGCTCCAAACCAAAAGCTATCTACTGTTCCACCCCAACACCAACACCGCAACTTTAGAAATCAGTTGGGAAAACTTCAAAAAATTTCTCTCCCACACCGGCCACAACTACAAACTAATCACCACGAGTAAACCATAAATCCCCCACACATCGCCTCCTGGATTTTCAAAACCCTATCTTTGCTGGGAGCCATCAAAAACGGCAGGCATAAAACTATCTCCCGACCCAATATCCCAGGTTGTATTTTTACCGCCCGCCGACCAGCCGCTTCTTCCAGAAACTCCTCTTTAAGCTCAGGGTGCAACCCGTCGTTAGTTTCGGAATATCTGCAAGACCCACTTTGATTACAAAAGTAACATGTCCGGAAAACCTCGGCCATAGGTGGGTGGGCCCGGGAGGATTCGAACCTCCAACATAATGTGTATAAGACATTCGCTCTACCGTTGAGCTACAGGCCCAGCAGTCCAATTTTAACTTACACTCCTCTACTCTTCCACTCTCCTGCTCTAAAGTTTGCTCCTCGTCGCGATTTCACTCTCCACCAGCCGTATGTCCTTCCCGTATTTCAGTCGCGACAGCTGTTTTATAGCATCAGCCAGTTTTTGATTCCGCAAGGTTCTCTCCGTCACCACGTCCTTAGTCACGTCCATTGTAAATGGCGTCACTGGCTCGTTCCTTACGATAGTTTTAACAAACACATTAAACCTCTCGATGTTCAAAAGGTCCGACTCATTAAAAGTCGGCGTGTACTCATGCTGCAGGTAACTGGCATCTGCCACCCCCGTCCGGAAAGAAATCAAAGTACCCACGTTGCCAAACACCGCGTTTTTTACCTCGTCCTCCATTTGCGACGTAAATTGGTTGGCCACGGTCAGATTCAATTTATACTTACGTGCCTCAGACAAAATCGTGGCAAAATCCGGTGTGGCAAAGTTTTGAAACTCATCCACATACAGATAAAACGGCCGTCGCTCCTTCTCGGGTATATCCGCCCGGCTCATGGCCGCCGCCAGAAGCCGCGGCACCATCACCAGTCCCAGGAAATTAGAGTTCTCCTCCCCCAGCTTTCCTTTGGACAAATTCACAATCAAAATCTTCCCCTCGTCCATTACTTTTCTAAAATCAAACGCCGATTGCGACTGCCCGATAATATTCCTGATAGTTTTGTTGGTAATAAACCGCCCGAATTTAGACACGATGTAATCCAGCACTTCGGACTTGTGAAACTCGCTCGTCTGGGCAATCTGATCCGTCCAGTACCGCCGCACCAGCGGGTCCTTCACCCGCGGCAGCAGTTCCTGCACAAATTCCGGCCTCTGTAGTGTCTGTACCACCTCGATAAAAGTTCCCCCGGGCACCGCGTCCATCACCGTCAGCATGGCATTTCGAATCGCATGTTCAAATCTCGGCCCGATAATCCCGGTCTTATGCGGATCATACAGCTTATACATCATCCCGATCACCGCATTAGTCGCCATATGCCTCTCCTGGTCAGACCGGGCTTCGATCAAATTCATCCCCATCGGCCGCTCTTCGTCAGAAGGCTCAAAAAAGATCACATCCTCCGCCCGGCTGGGAGGAATATAACCCAGCAAATCTTCAGCCAAATCGTGCGGATCGATCACGCACACCCCTCTCCCCGCCTGGATATCTTGAAGAATCATGGTTTTCAAAAATTCCGTTTTTCCCGTTCCCGTCCGCCCGATGATATACATATGCCGCTCCCTATCAGACTCACCGATATACACCGGCCGGGTAGTTCCTCTAAACACCGACTTTCCCAAGTAAAGTCCTTCTGTAGCAATTTGCTGGGGCGCCGGCGCCCGCTTGGCATTCAACCAGAATATATGCGGCGTCTCCACCGTCTTGTTGGGAAAATGATAAATAGTCGCCAGCTCCTCACTGTTCAAAATCGTCCAGTTTCCCCACCACACTGCCGGCTGGTACCGGTAAATAAAGTCCATCATAAAATGTCCCCTCAATCGAATCTTTTTACCCTTAAGCCCGTTCAAATCACCATTAAACTGTTCAAATGTCGCCCGAATATTGGCCATATGCGCCTTGGCCGAAGCACCATCGCCGGAACACACCACAATCCGAATTGTGGTCATAAACCCGTTTTTAGACACTTTGTTGTCCACCGCCTCCAAAGTCTTCGCGTCCACTTTGTAGCTCGCTTTCTCCGGGTCCGCCTCAGATTTTTTAGTTTTGCCTATCCACATTCTGCCCTTCTTTTTCCAAGCAGCCTCTGCTGGGGAAATCAATATCTGCAAATGCACTCCTTCCCCGTCTCCCATCTTGCCCATCGCCGAGGTCACCGCCGCCAGCGGGTCTACCGCCAGGTTTTTATACACCTGCAACGGATAGTGTGCCGAGTTGCGCAAAGCCAGCCACGAGAACTCCACTCTGCCTTCTTTGGTAAAAATGTTTGGCTCCTCCACCACCCTAATTTCCGCCCCCGGATAGCTTCCGTGAATTTGCTTCTCCACCAAATCTCGCAGTTTCTCAGGCAGAACAATGCAAAACCGGATATCCTCCTTCCGACCCACTATCTCCAAAGATATATGCGGCTGGACCTGCAAAAAAGTCAGCCACCCGAAAGGTCCTTTTGGTCCCTTCTTAATCGAATACAAGCTGGCGATCACCTGTTCCATCGCGTCTATCTTTATCTCGTTGTCCCGCGGCACTGCAATCTGCAGGCACACCGTCTGCAGGCTCTGCTCTTCCCGATCTTTATGCCGGTACCAAATCACCAGCAAATACCCGGTCAAAACCATCACAAACACCAGTATCCCTAGTACCACCATCAAGCCAACCAGCTGCAGCAATAAAACCATCAGTCCGGATTCCATATTTATAATTTAGCGCTTGGTACCCAACATTTCTAACTGTCGTTTGCACCACCTCGCCAGCCAGGCAATCGCCTCCCACACCTTATGGTGCAATCCTTCCTCTATTTCCTCCGTAGTCAATGGCAAAGTCACCTTAACAGTCTGCGGCGCCGCCGGTTTCAAGAGTACTTGCTGTGTGTAGTCGTCCATCACCGGCCCGGCCAGTTCCACCTCCTTCTCCACCCTTTGCATGTACCCCTCTATCTCCTTCCCCACCTCGGGGGTAGTGGGGATCTCCACCATCTCTCCCGGCTTTTGTACCTCCCGTGGCTTCAATTTTTCTTTCGCAAACATATCTAGCCTCTCCTTAAAAGACCCTCCCGCGTTATACGCCGCCTGGAAATCCCGTCTCCTTTCCTCAAATTCCTCGACCACGTTGGCCAAACTATCCTCCTGAACCGGATTTTTGGTCAGTTCATCCAAGTCAGCCGCTGCCTTTTGACCCGGCGTCTGACCTGTGACTTGTACATCATCCATATCTCCATCTTACCAGACCTCTCCTACCCCCTCCATACCTCCTCTTCCCCGTCTTTTTTAAAGTTAACCCACCTGGCCATCACAAACAGTGCGTCTGACAACCGATTCATATACTTCAAAATATTTTGGTTAACCATATTACCATTTGTTACAGAAAGATTCACGATTTCACGCTCTGCCCTTCGGCAGACGGCCCTCACCACCTGCAGCTCCCCCACCGGGTAAATAAAATTCGAGAGCTTCGGCAGTTCACCGCTCAACTTATCAATAAGTTTTTCCAATCGCCTAATTTCTGAATAACTTAATTTCTTCCCCGACCCCGCCAACCCCGACGCAATGACAAACAAATCTGTCTGAATTCTCTTCAATTCAGCTTCTAGTGGAGTTTTATATCGGCACATTCCCACCCAACTATTCAGCTCGTCAATACTCCCTATGGCCTTCGCCAACTGATCCGACTTTTGCATCCTCCCCCTCATCGTCCCCGTCATCCCCCCATCCCCAGTTTTTGTATATATTTTCATCATTAGTTTTTATACAGCAACCCAAACTTCACTATCTTCACAAACAGCAATCTTAATAGTCCCATTATCCTCTACTATCACTCGCCCGCTCTAACTTCCCCAAAATCTCTTTTAAATAAACATCCGCATCCTTCAATATTTTTAGCTCCTTCGGGCTAAACCATCCAAACCCCTCGTTTTCTTCTTTGTCCAACTTTACTTTCCCCCTCGCCCTGGCAACATAAGTCAGCCTCACCACATGCTTACCAGCAACCCGTAAAATATCCTGTGCCGCAACTAATCTTGGTTCCCCATTTATCTCTAACCCCGTCTCCTCCTTTACTTCTCTCCGCAAATTACTAATCAAAGACTCTCCCACAATTATTCTTCCCCCCACAATATCCCAGCTTCCCGATACATCTGGATATTTCTTCCTAGATCTTTTTACCAATAAATATTTCCCATCACTTCTCTTCAACAACACCTTCACCCCTACCTGCAACTCCATCCCCAGATTGTACATCAAAAACCACCCCCAAGGTTATCTCTTTACCTGTCTCCCAAAAGTTAGCACAGAAAACTGGCTCAAATCTATACCTTTCAGTGAATAGACATCGTTAACCGAGCCAATCAATTTCTTTTTGGGATCTAAACTCAACCATTCAATCGCGCTCTCCAAATCCCCATGACTCGATGCTTCAATTTCCAAATACGATCCGATCAGTGGATATGTATCAATATCAAATTCCACTCCGTTTAACTTGTATCTTTCTCTCTTGTTCTCCATATAGTAACTTTGTACAAATCCCAACTTTCCAAATAGTTCAGCTGCCCCGTCAAAATCACTTACTTCCACCTCCACCTCCTCTATCTTTTTACCCGGCTCCAATTTTTTATAAGCCATCGTTACTCTATCTCCTTCATCTCGCAACCTGATCCATTGATTGCTCTTATCAAATCTCAAATCCGGATAGTCAAAAAACATTTTCCTATACAAAATATCAAGCACTCTCTTACCACCCAGTCTGGTCAATTTCCTCCTGACCTCATCTGGATCAATATCCACAAACTTGACCTCAATTTCTTCAGCCATCCTATCATTTTACATAACTAAACCTCTTCACCCTCTTCCCCTCCACTTCCACTTTAGCCATAAAATCTTTCAAAGTCCTCACCCACAAAATTCCCTTCCCATAAAGAGCTCTGTATCCCACACAAACTTCTTCAAAATTTTCCAAAACCCCCACAAACTCCACCACATAATATTTATCGGGGTGTTTGTAGTGGACATACAACTCTCCCACTTTCACTTTCCCCAAAGCGTTGCTGACTTCTTTTTGTAACTCTTCTTGAGTCTTATGTTTCATGTTCAACACTCCGAGTATCCACACGAGTAACACTTCTTGCATCCCTCTTCAAAGGTCAACGTTCCTTCCCCACAGCTAGGGCAAATATCAGCCTTCTTTGCCAAAAAAAGCGGGGCCTGCCCATATCCATTCCCTCCCACTTTAACGGGAAGCGGCATCGCCATCTGCACCACCGACCCATTTTCGTCCTTTCCCTCTACTTGGTAACTCACCATCCCCATATGTAGCATCAGCGCTTTCGCCACCGCATCCGGCAAACTCCTGATTTTATTTGGCCCAAATCCCACCGATCTCCCCCCGCCTATCCCCGACAACTGATCAATCAACATCTCCACTCTTTCTTTTCCGCCGACCCGTCCATCCAACTTCAGAAATTTAGACACGAGCCGTCCCAGTGCCTCCGCCATTCCCGTCAATTCCGAGCCGGCTTTGCCAATCACCACGAACACCTCAAACGGATTACCATCGGAATCGTGATTCACGGTAATAAAGGCACTCCCCATCGGCGTCTCTATTCTATAAGTCGCTCCATTTACTCGCATCGGTCGGCGTCTCACTGTCTGCTCTGCCGCCTCATCCGCCATCGGCTTGACCTCAGAAACTCGCCCGCTTTTGTCCGGCTTATATCCACACGTTACACATACCTGCTCTCCGTCCTTCATAAATAAGATTGCGTTACAATTCGGGCATTTTTCCCTCGACACATCTTTGGCATCCATAACCTGTACCTGACGGCTACCATCCCGGTACACTGTAATACTCTTACACCCCGTCTCATAAGCCATCCAGTAAGCTTTATCCACATCTTCCACCGTCGCGCTATTTGCCAAATTAACCGTCTTGGACACCGCATTATCAGTGTATTTTTGGAAAGCCGCTTGGTGTTTGACATGCCACTCCCAATCAATCTCCATCGCCGTTTTAAATAGCCGCTTCACGTCACTTGGCACGTCCAAATTTTGCACCGATCCTTCCTTCGCAATCCTCTCTACCATCTCCTCACTGTAAAAACCTCGTTTCTTGGCTATATCCTCGAATATCCAATGCAACCCCCGGAAAGACCCTACATACGTATTCTTCATCGTCACAATACCAAACACCGGCTCAATCCCCGACGAGCAACCGGCCAGCAAGCTAATAGATCCGGTAGGTGCAATCGACGTCAAGGTTGTATTTTTCCGCTTACCACCCCCCAACCGGCGCGACTCATCATTCGCGGCATCATTAATAAACTTCATCACTTTCTCTCCCAACTCAACGGCATCGCCTGAGTCATAAGGAATATTCAATAAAATTAGCATATCCGCCCATCCCATCACTCCCAGGCCAATGTTTTTAAACTTGCGGGTCCGCTCCTGGATTTTAGCCACAGGCCAAAACGCCGCGCTCACCGACCCGTCCAAAAACCGCACTCCCGTCCGGGTAACCTCCTCCAACCCTTTCCAGTCCACCTGACCATCCATCGCAAACCTGGATAAATCTATCGAGCCCAAGTTACAAGATACATATGGCGGCAGCATCTGTTCACCGCACGGATTACACGCCTCGATGGGCTCAGGGTAGCAATTGTTGCGATTCACGGTATCAATAAATATCACTCCTGGGTCGCCATTATGCCAAGCGTGCTGCACAATATACTCCCACAAATCCCGAGCCTTGATCGTCTTGTACACCTTCCCTTTAAACTGCAGATCCCAATCCCGGTTGTTTTTAACCGCTTCCATAAACCGATCCGTAACTGCCACTGAAATATTAAAAGTCCAGTAAGCCCCCTCTTTATCCTTACACTGAATAAACTCCATGATATTGGGATGATCACAGTTCAAAATGCCCATTTGGGCCGCATGCTTCTTCCCCGCTCTGTGTACTACCTCCATCGCATTGTGATACAACCCCATAAACGATACCGGACCACTCGCCTCCCCCCCACTGGTGCTAATAACTTCTCCTTTCGGCCGAAGATGACTAAAGTTATAACCCGTCCCTCCGCCATACTTCTGCACTTGGCAAGCGTCAGTCAAAGTTCCCATTATTCCCATCAGACTATCGTCCACCGGAAACACAAAGCAACTGGATGCAAACGGATAGGGAGTCCCCATATAAGCCATTCGGGATGGGAAAAACTTTCCCGAATAAACAGCTTCAAAAAATTCCCGCGTCCTGCCAGTCTTCCTCCCCGCGTGCCTGGCCACCCGCATCACCACATCATCCCACGTCTTCTCGTTATTCTGCAGATATCGCTTTGCCAGCAAATTCCGGCTAATCTCCGGACGAGCAACATTCACAGTTTTCAAACGCCCATTTGTCACATGTCCATTACCTTTCTTTGGACTTCCCCTGGCTCTGGTTACTGTTTTTAATTGTAATTCAGGCATTATGAAATTTTCTCAAATAACTTTTCAAACTCAGTTAAATCGGTCAGTTCAAAGTACACACTGGCAAATCTGATCCAGGCAACTTTGTCTATATTTTTCAATCTTTTAAGGACCATCTTGCCAATTGCTTTGGATGATATCTCCGTGGCCTCCTTGCGCCGCACTTCCCGTTCGACCTCGTCCGCCAATTGGCGGATTTGGTCCACAGACACCGGCCGTTTGTCAAAAGATTTGATCACTCCTCTTACAATCTTTTCTCGATCAAATGCCTCCCGGCCTCCGTCGCGCTTGATGACAAAAACAGTCGGTCCCTCCACCCGTTCCCATGTGGTAAACCGCTTCTGGCACTTTTGGCATTCCCGCCTCCGGCGTAAACTCTGTCCGTCTTCGGCCGCCCGCGACTCCAATACCGAAGTTTCAGGATGTGCACAAAACGGACACCACATAGATTTTCAATCCACTATATTTAGTGGCGACAACTAGCCTATCCCACTAAATAACTATCGTCAACTATTAACTAGTACATCAAAAACTATCACTCCAACTCCAACACCACTTGCCCCATCTTCTCATGTAGAGCCGATGTTAATGCTTCAGTGCCGACCGCCATATCTTTATTTGCCCCTGCCGATCTGGTCACAATTTCCCCCATCAATTCTTCGTGTTTCCCCGCCGCTTTCTCCAATTGCAAAAGCAAGCTCTTCACATCCAACCCTTCTTTGTTCAACATAACTGCTCTGTTTACAGCCTGCTCCAAATATTTCTCTCCCTTAGTCGCTGTCACCACTGCCAACTCCCCCTTTCCTCCTTCCAAAAGCGCCATCGCCGCCCCTATCCGTTTATCCGCCAAAAAAAGTTCCTTCTCAGCCTTTTTCCCTCTATCCCAAGTCATCCACAGTCCAATCTTATCCCTCACTGCCTTCAGCTTATACAGTGGACTGTCGGGCAGTAGTCCCGGATATGGCAAATAGTACTCCACTATAGCCGACTCCGACGCGACATTTGCATCCTGATGCGGCGATACCGCCAGCGGGTTAACCGCCGACAATACCGATAGCGCCAAAACCACGACTCCCACAGCCAAAGCCGCAGACATGCCCAAAACCATGTTTCGCGCGCTTCCCCACACCTGCCTCATAAACGATCTTTCAACAGAATTGGCTTCGCTCATTCTTTCACTCCCAAATTTTTTCGGGGCACCTTTAAGTATGCCACACTCTGTCAACTCCAACAATGCCGCATCACCGGCCCGGCACCCTCTTATCTGTACACGAATATTACCCGAAAATGACTAAGCCAGCCTGCAACCCCTTAGTGCCTGCTCCATCACTCCCCCCAATTCATCTATTAACCGAGAGGCCTGCCCCAGCGAAATAAACTGATGATGATCCGGAAAAAAATGGAATATTTGATTTCTGGCCTTCTTCCACACCCCCCACAAGGTCAATGGCAGATCCTCACTCCCGCAATAATCCACCAACTTTCCATACACCCACCCCGATCTATACCGCTTTGGTAAATTTGGATTCAGAGCCCGCCCAATTCTAAAGTGCTCGCCAAAATATTGTTGTCTGCTAATCAACTTCAAATCCAAAAACAGCTTTTTCAAAAACCCCTCATACGCCTTGGCCATGGGAAATACCACAAATGAGTAGTCATGCCATCCATCCCGACTCCCCCTCTCCCGCTCCAAAAGTAAAAAGCTTTCCTTCACCAAATCCTGCATCGGCTCCTCCAAATACTTCCACCAGTTCGTCTCCCGATAACTTTCCACCTCTCAAATATACACTATCTCATGTCTCCATACTGGACTATAGGATAGAAAGTGTGCTAAAATGCCCCCATGTCAGCCGAAACTCCCCCTGTTCCCCAAAAATCCTATGGCCAATTGTACCGACTGATCCACTCTGGTGAAACCAACCCCTTTGTAAAAGCCGACGCAGCCATACAGCTATCCAAACTCGGATTTACTGCCGCCACACTGGGCCTATATACACATGTTGTCCAAATCGTCGCCGAAGTCATTGATCCCTCGGCTCCCAACGACAACCTTACCAGAACCGAAACCGCTCAACAATTAAACACCCTCGCCAGAGGCCAAAACAAAACCGGCGGCCTAACCGACAACCCACAACTTGCTGATTACGTCACCACAGAACTGCTAAGACTTGCAAACTCCCTCTTAGAACCACCCAAAAATGGCAGAAAGAGGAACGGAAATAACGGCAGCGGCATTCCCCCCGAAGACAACTTTACCGACCTTCAAGTCATGGTCCGTGAGTACCGTAAAACTCATACCCCCGCCTTCAACGACCACCAGGATCAGCTCGCGATCTTCCAAAACACCTCTGCCTGCGATGAAGATGTTCACGCCACTGCTTACCTCAACCTCTCGGCCTTAAAAGGCCTTACATCTTCGGCCCAAGAGTGGTTCTCCCACCACACCGGCCGCCTCAATGACTTCCTCAAAACCACCGCCGGCCAAAAACTCGCCGACAGGATCAACGCCGACCTCAAAACCGCCACAACTGGCGGAAAAATCGGCCTCATCACCGGGTCCACTCTCATCAATCCCCTCCTTGGAGCCGGTATCGGTATGGGATTCTACGGCTACGACGTCGCCCAGAAACTCCACCACGCCATCAAAGAAAAAGGCGCCACCAATACCACCGAGGCCTTAACCGCCCTAAAAGATGTGGCTGTAGAAAACTGGCGTTTTCTCTGGACCGGAGAATCCCAAAAAGATCGAGAAGCAAAGATACTGGGCATGATCGTTGGAATCAGTATGATCGCTGTTCCCACATTAATAGCCAAAGCCCTCCCGTCAGAAGAAATTCTGGGATCTTTAGGAGGCCAGACAGCTGAATCCGCCGCTAGAGCCCTCGCCACAACCGCCTTCACCAGACATATAGTCAAATCAGGAATAGAATATGCGCAAAAACAGGGCTACGAAAACCCCAAAAACTGGATCGACCAAGCCCTGAAAGCTGCTGCCATCGCGACCGAAATCACCTCCGCCAGCCTCCTGGCCTACCACACCGGAGAATTGGCCACCGGTATTCTTAGCCATTTGCGGACAGCCGTCCAAGACACCCCCGACTCCTTCTCCAAATCAGTTTCCGACCACCGGGCCTCTCCTCAACTCGCCCAAGCTCCCGATATAGCCACTCCCCACCCCACTCCCACCGAAACTCCAACCGAAGCTTCTTCCCCCATATCCTCATCCCGCGATGTCCCGACACCCGCGTCACCTCCCACCAGAGAAACCAGTCCCACCCATACCCC
>Ga0209342_10000153_pt1 | contig 73362 bp, 80 predicted proteins | sample RifCSP16_2_FD_184023 | JGI IMG/M metagenome (GOLD analysis project Ga0209342, IMG submission 184023) | Soil microbial communities from Rifle, Colorado - Rifle CSP2_sed 16_2 (SPAdes) (version 2) | ecosystem: Environmental > Terrestrial > Deep subsurface > Rock core/Sediment | place: Rifle... | reverse complement strand
GGGGTTTCATCCTGACGAAAGGAGGGAATTGAAAAGATTCAAGAAGTGGGGGTTTGTGGACGTGTATCGTCTTCACGACGAATCACCCGGCAAATATACCTTTTGGGATTACAGGGCAAAGCAAGGGGTTAAAAGGAATCTGGGCTGGAGGGTTGACCATCTTTTCGCGACACCCGCTCTGGCCAAAAAATCCGTTAAGGCCCGGATAGACACGGCCCCAAGGCTCGCGGAAAAACCCTCGGACCACACGCCTCTTGTGGCGGAGTTTAAGGTTTAGGCAACGGCTTATCATGAGCGAAACCAAAGACATCTTCTCCTCCCTCGCGCAATCCTACGACCTCTGGTACGATACTGAGGGCAGGCTTATCTACGAGAGCGAACTCGATTGCGTAAGGCCTTTCATAAAAGACGGCGATAGAACGCTCGAAGTCGGAGCCGGCACCGGAAGGTTCGCCATGCATTTTAAGGGCGCGATAGGCCTCGACCCTTCGCTTGGCGCTTTGAATATCGCGAAACACAGGGGAGTCAAGGTTGTTTGCGGCATCGGAGAAAGCCTTCCGTTTAAAAGCAATGTTTTCGATTGCGTTCTTTTCGTTCTCACCTTATGCTTCGTGAAAGATCCCCTTACTGTGATTAAAGAGGCGAAGAGGGTTTTAAAGGATAACGGACGCGTGGTGATATGCTTTATTTCCAAGGATTCTTCGTGGGGAAGGCTTTACGAGGAAAAGAAGCGAAAAGCGCATCCTGTTTACAAGAACGCCGATTTTTATTCTTTCGGGGAAATCGAGGGGTTTCTCGGGGAAATCGGTTTCAGGATTTTGCGCGTAAGAAGCGTTCTTTTTCAAAGGCCTGAAGCAGAGAGGGTTAAGGAAAGGGCAATCAAGGGATATTCAAAGGACGCGGGATTTGTTTGCGTCGAGGCTGTTAAATAAAATCAGGCCTGAATCTTAGCCATAACGCCTTTATTGACTTCCCTCGCTTTTTCTCTTCCGAAAAGCGCCTCGACCAAGACGAAGGCGAATTCCATCGCGGTTCCCGGCGATTGGCTCGTTACGAGATTTTCGTCGACAACGACTCTTTCATCGCTTATCTTTTCGTCTTTTAATTCGTCCCGCGCCGAAGGGTGGCTTGTTATCGTTTTGCCTTTGGTTATTCCGAGCATGGAAAGCACGGTCGGCGCGGCGCAGATGGCCGCGATGAGGCGTCCTTTTTTAAAGTGTTCGAGGACGATTCCGCGGACGTCTTTGTTTTTCTTCAGATTCTCCGTGCCTTTTGCGCCTCCCGGAAGGACAATCAAGTCGAAGTCTTTACCGGCCATATTCTTCAGCGAGGCATCGGGCAGAACTTTTATCTTATTTCGTCCTTCAATCGCGTCCATTGACGCGCCGGCCGTCAAAACGTCCGCTCCAGCCCTTCTCAAGACGTCGACAACTGTCATGGCCTCGACTTCTTCAAAGCCCTCCAAAAGAGGGATTAGGACTTTTTTCATTGTTTGAATCTCCTTAAAGAATCGAAGACCGCGGATTTTTACGCGTATAACTTTACATTACCTTGGCCCGGGGTCTTTCCGTTTAAGGTTTTTAATGGCGGTGCGTTTCTTCGAGATGAAGAAAGTTGTCTATTTCCTCCTCGATCACGGGCGCGAGGTCCGACGTGGTGAGTATTCCGCACACAATGCCGTTCTCGACCACAGGGAGCCTCCTTATCCTGTTTTTGCTCATGAGGCGCCCGGCCTCGAACACGTCGGTATCGGGAGGGGCGGTAACGACGTTTTTCCGCATGATGGATTCCACCCTTACGGTGTCAGGATTTTTGCCCTCGGAAAGCCAGCACGCTATGTCGCGGTCGGTCACGAACCCCTTAAGGTGCGTCGCGTTCGTTATCATGACGCATCCGACGTTGTCGTCCCTCATCTTGGTCGCGGCCTCTCTTACGGTTGTTTCGGGTTTTACGCAGACGAGTTTGGTTTGCATTATCTCTTTTATAAGCATCTTTTTCACCTCCTTTGATATGTTGCGGAAAGACCCCGGGTAAGGTTTTCCGATAAGGAAAGTTTAGCCCCGAAGGAGCGGTTGTCAAGGAGCCTTCGGAGGGCAAAATGTATTTCATGCCGCTCCGGCAGAGCGAACGTAAATAATCATGAGTCAAGGGCTCAGCCCTTGAAAATCGTTGACTTTTCGCGCCCTCCAAAATAGAATTAGAATAAAAAGAGAGGTTTTCCATGGATGAGAGGCTTACGCAAGTCATTCCCGGTCTTGAGGGCATACCCGCCGCGGAATCCGCGATAAGTTACATAGACGGCGAGGCCGGGATACTCGAGTACAGGGGCATACCCATAGAGGAACTCGCGGAAAAGAGCAATTACCTCGAAACGGCCTATCTCCTGATATTCGGGAAACTCCCCTCCGTCCCCGAGTTCGAGAAGTTCTCGAGCGACGTCACCCACCACACAAGGCTTAAACTGAAGATACTCCGCATGATGGAGCTTCTGCCCGAGAGCGGTCATCCCATGGAGTATCTGCAGGCCGTGACGTCCGCCATGGGCATGTACTATCCGGCAAGAAACACCCTTGACGAAGAGGTGAGGTACTGGTCGGTGGTCAGGCTCATAGCCAAGCTTCCGACCATAGTCGCGGCCTGTTACAGGCTCCGTCACGGGGACGCGCCGATTCCGCCGGATAATACCCTTTCCTTCGCGGCCAACTTTTACCACATGCTCTTCGAGAGGGAGCCGGACCCCCTTATAGAAAAGATAATAGACAGCGTTTTCATACTGCACGCCGACCACACGATGAACGCCTCGACGTTTTCCGCGAGGGTCGTGGGCTCGACCTTGGCCGACCCTTATACGGTAGTTTCGTCCGCCATAGGAACCCTCTCCGGGCCGCTTCACGGCGGGGCGAACGAAGAGGTGATAAAGATGCTTATAGAGATAGGCCCAAAGGAGAACGCGAGGGCTTATATCGAAGGCAAGCTCGAAAAAAAGGAAAAGATACCCGGGGTCGGGCACAGGATATACAAGACAAAGGACCCGCGCGCCTCGATTTTGCAGCGTTACGCGAGGGCGCTTTTGTGCAGGGAAGGCCTTATTTGCTCTCCTTTGGTCGAGACGGCCGAGGAGGTTGAAAAAGTCGTGCTGGAAAAGCTCGCCAAAAAGAAGATTCATCCGAACGTGGATTTTTACTCGGGAGTAGTCTTCACGGCCATAGGCATAGAGCCGGAACTTTTTACCCCGATATTCGCCGCGGGCAGGGTTTCGGGGTGGCTCGCCCACTGGCTCGAGCAGATTAAGACGAACCGCATATACAGGCCTGACCAGAAATACGTCGGCTTGAGAAACCGGCCCTACGTGCCGGCCATTGACAGGTAGCGGAAAAGGTTGCCCCCTTTTACCCGCCGCAGGCGAGGTCTCGCATTTATGCGGACAAAGGGGGTTAGGGGGGATTAACCAAATTAATCCCAAAAAAAGGAAAGGCGCCATGCGTTACAAAAAAAGAATCGGCATTTTTCTCGCGGCTTTTCTTTTGTGCCTTGCCGGCTCGGTCCGGGCTGAAAACAAGGCCGAGCCTGTCGGCGCGGTGGTGGCGTGGACCGGGGACGTTTCGATATTGCGCGAGAATGAAGCCAAAAAGACACAGGTAAAGGCGATGGAGCCGCTTTACGCAAGCGACACTGTCTTGACAGGGGTGAATTCGAGGGCCAAGATTTTGATGAAGGACGACAGCATCATAAGCCTCGGGCAGAACTCAAGCGCGAAGGTTAAAGGTTACGCGTATGAGATAAAAAACGACTTGAGGAGCGCCGTATTCAGGGTCATAAGCGGAAACGCGCGCGTAGTAGTCGGGAGTTTTTTCCGCGGCAAGGGGTCGTTTTTCAGGATAGAGACCCGGACGGCCGTGGTAGGGGTAAAGGGCACGGATTTCATAGTCGCGAGCAACGGTAAGGGAACCGAGATAATTACCGTGGGAGGGGAGGTCTATACCGCCAATATCTCGCCTTCCATTCAGGGTGAGGTAACGGTTCCCGCCGGCCATACGTCAATCGTTACGGCGTTCTCGTCTCCGACGTTGCCCGCGCCTGTTTCCGAAGAGCGCATGAACGAACTTATTGAAGACACGTCCATACCGATAACCGTTCCGCTCGAACTCGCGGAAGGCGGATGCGTTGCCTGCCATAATGAGGTCGCCTTGTTCGTCACGGATCAGGCCTACCAACACCCCGACGCGACGAAAGATTGCGCGGCCTGCCATATAAAGGAGAACGTAAAGGAATCAAGCGTTAACGTGGACTCATACTCGATTGACAGTCTCGTGTTTTTGGATTTAAATGAAGTCATGACCTACAAGATAAAGGTCAGGGTAAAGGACAGTCTGGGTAAAGAGGCCGAGTCCGAAACCCTCGAGGTCGCGCCTTCGAAGATTAGCGGAGGGTTTTTTACCGATAAGACCCTTCCTGTTGTAAGCGATTTGAGGGTCGAAGAGGTCGGTAAAGGGGTTTTTGCTTCCGTTATTATGGCATGGAGAACCACGAAGCCGTCGTTGACGAGACTCGAATACGGCGATTCCGAGAAGTTCGGCAATACGGTGAACGGAACTCCGGGGCAATACGTCACGGAGCACAGGCTTTTAATGGACAATATGCAGCCCGGAGAGAAGTATTATGTCCGCGCCATTGCCGAGGACGTATCAGGCAATAAGTCCGTTTCCGGGCCGATTAAGTTCAAACCCAAGAGCGTCGACGTGAAAAAGCCGTCCGAATCTCCGGGTGTGTTGGCGGTCACGAACATATCGGTCGCGAGGATAGGGAAACGGCCGGCGTTTACGTGGAAAACCACGAAGCCCGCCAAGACAACCGTAATCGTAAGCGAGGTCATTCCGAAAGAGAAGATTGTCGGCATGGACCCGCATTATCCGGGGATTAAGAAGCATGTGGACGCGGGCATGGCGATGTGCGAGGAATGCCACAAAGGCCGAATCCACAGGCGCGCCTCCCATCCGGTCGGAAAGGTGGACTGGGGCAAGGCCGGGAAGGCCTTTGACCTTAAATACGGCGAGGGCTCGGAAGTGCTGTGCGTTACCTGCCATTCTTCGCACGGAGGAGGGCATCCGCATATATTGCGGAAAGAGGAAAGCAAACTCTGTAATTCCTGCCATAAGGACAAGTAACGTCCGGCGTTTTACCGGGGGATAGGGATGGATAATCCTCCCGGGGTTTTTTAGAGTTTGCGCCGGAAGTTCAAGCGAGGCGTCAAGGCGCTTTGGTTAATCGTTTTTCCCGTTATTCCCGTCGAAAAGATTTTCAAACTCTCCGGCGCATTCCCGGAACGCCTCGATTATCTCGGGGTCGAAGAAGTTCTTCGTGCGCGTCATCTCCAATATCGCCTCGTCGTGGGAAAACGGGGTTTTTCTGTACGGCCGCGAGCTTCGGAGCGCGTCGTATATGTCGGCTACGATGATGATGCGGCCGGAAATGGGTATGTCTTTTCCCGTAAGCCCCCGCGGGTATCCGCTTCCGTCGAATTTTTCGTGATGGCTAAGCGCCGCTTCTTCGCCTCTTTTGAGGATAGGGGAGTCGGAGCCTTTGAGGATTTCGGCGCCTATCGTGGTGTGTGTCTTCATTATCTCGAATTCCTCGGGAGTGAGTTTCCCGGGTTTCAAGAGTATCGAGTCCGGTATGCCGATTTTTCCGATGTCGTGCATTGGGCTCGCGAAAAATATCTCCTCGACTTCGTTTTCCGGCAACCCGAGTTTCCTCGCGAGAGTCCTTGACGAGAGGCTCATCCGCCTTATGTGTTCCCCGGTCGTTTTGTCGCGCCTTTCGGCCGCGAGGGTGAGCCTGTATATGGTCTGGATGTAGGCGTGTTTTATCTCTTCGTAGGCCGTCCTGAGCCTATAGTCTTTCTGCAGAACCTCGCCCGCGAGTTCTTTTTCGTGCTCCAGAAGGTAGTCCTCGAATGTTTTTATTTTAAGCAGGTTTTTTATCCTCGCGGCGAATTCGATTTCGTCAATGGGTTTATTCAGGAATTCCTCCGCCCCGTATTCGAGCGCCTTTATCCGGGATTCCCTGTCCGTAAGCGAGGTGACCATGATTACGGGCGTGTGCGAGGTAAGGGGGTTTGACTTGAGTCTTTTCGCGCATTCGATGCCGTCCATCAAGGGCATTACGATGTCTAATATTACGAGGTCGGGGTTGTTCGCCTCCGCGCATTCGAGCGCCTGAAGCCCGTTCTCGGCCAGAACGCACTCGTGCCCGAGGTTTTTCACGAGGTCTGATAAAATTGTCCGGAAGAATATCTCGTCGTCTGCTATGAGTATCTTGGCTTTTTTATCCATCGCCAAATCCAAGTAGATCAGCCCTCCGCCTGAGGCGGAAGGGCTGATGAGTATCAGGGCTAAAGCCCTGAGCTACATGGCAAAGTAAATCCAATAAAAGTTTATCTTGAAATTGTTTCTTGTCAAGGTTGGGTTGGGAGCGGTCGCCTTGACAAGACGGGGGTTTTTTTATATTATGATTAAAATTCTCCGAGCCGGAGCCGATGCAATACTATTTTAAAGAAGACCGGGATTTAGGAACAAAAAAGAGCCTTTCAAAGCGCGCGTGGGATTTTTCTTCCTCGAACGCGAAGCCTTTATTTTTCGGTTCGTCATTCCTCGCGATATCCGTTTTTTCCTTTTTCCTCGTAAACGGCTCGCTCCACGGCAATCCCCAATCCAACGAGGTTATTGCCCCGGCTCGTCCGTCTGCGGAGACCTTCGAGGTGACGGTCAAGGAAAACGGGAGTTTCTACGCGGTGCTTTTCGAGCTCGGATTTTCGAACGACGAGGCGGCCGCCATAGTCAAGTCGGCCTCCGAGATTTACGACCCGCGGAGGATAAGGGAAGGGGACGTTTTTAAGGTCGTGAAGACCGATGGCCGCGTCGAGAGCGTCGAGTACAGGTACGCGCCTCTCGAAGGGTTGGCGATAAGGCGGGAGGAGTCTTCAGGGAGCGGCTTTATTGTCAGCCGGTTCGAGGTGCCCTCGGCCATAACGGTAAAGCGCGCGGGCGGCGTCATAGAGAATTCCCTTTACGCCTCCGGCGTCGAGGCGGGATTGCCGTCGGAGGTCGTAATGGAGCTGTCCGACATATTCGCGTGGGACGTGGATTTTTCGACCGAGACGAGGAAGGGGGATTCCTTTGCCGCGGTTTACGAGAGTGTTTCGGCGGAAGGAAAAGAAATCGGTTCGAGGAGGGTATTGGCCGCGGAGGTCGTTAATTCGGGGAGGAGCTACGCCGCCATTTATTACGAGGACAAGTCCGGCAAGGGCGAGTACTATGACGTCGATGGCCGCTCCATTTCGAGGACTCTCCTCAAATCGCCTTTAAGGTACAGGCGCATATCGAGTTATTTTTCCAAAAAGCGTTATCATCCGATAAATAAGACCTACAGGCCGCACCACGGCATAGACTATGCCGCCCCGGCCGGAACGCCCGTTGAGACGGCCGGAACAGGGCGCGTGGTGTTCGCGGGATGGAAGGGCGGGTACGGAAACTTTGTCGTCGTAAGGCATAATTCAAACTATGAGACCGCCTATGGGCACCTTAAGGCCATTAAAAAGGGAGTAAGGAACGGAAGCAAGGTCGAGCAGGGTTCCGTCATAGGCTACGTCGGCTCGACCGGAATCTCGACGGGCCCCCATCTTCACTACGAAATAAGGGTAAGAGGCAGGGTGGTGAACCCGCTTTCCGTCAAGGCCGAGCCGAGAAGGAAGCTTAGCGCCTCGGAGATGGCCTCTTTCGCCCGGGTAAGGGATTCGATGATGGCCATGATGTCCGAGCCGAAGACCGTCCTGGCTTCCGCAAGATAAACGTTTCTTATTTGGCCTTCGACCCGCTCCATTTTTTCATGCCGCCGGTTAAGTTGTAGACCTTCTTATAATTATTGTTTACGAGCAGTTCCGCGAGCTCGTCGCCCATAGGGCCGCCGTGGCAGACAAAGACGATTGTTTCGTCTCGTTTCAGTTCTTTGAGCGCCCGGCCGGGGGCGTCGTCATAGGGTATGTTGATGGCGCCCGGCACGTGGCCTTCGCCGAAGAGTTCCGGCTCCCGGAGATCCACTATCTTTATATTTTTTCCCTGTTTCATCATAATCTTAAGTCCGTCCGAATCTATCATTTGGTGTCCCGCGGCAAGCGCTACTCCTCCGGCTAAGAAGAGAGCAGTTATTATAAGCAGTATTCTTTTCATGAGAGATGTCTCCTCCTTGCGTTCTATCAGGGCTAAAGCCCTGAGTTACGCGTGGCAGTTTTGGTGTGTAACTCAGCCCTCCGCCTGAGGCGGAAGGGCTGATGTGTATCACGGATAATGAGATTATCAGGGCTAAAGCCCTGAGTTACAAAATACAAAGGTCTTCCTAAATATACCAGATATGTCCTTATTAAGTCAAAAACCGAAAAATATATTGGCGATAGGCCGGTTCTCCTCTCCCATAGGAGAGATATTCGTCGTTTCGGGCAATAAGGGGCTTAAAGGGCTTTGCGTGGGCGCGGGCAAGGCCGGGTTCGTTGCCGGGCTTAAAACAAAATACCGGCTGGTCGAGAAAAAAGAGGGGTTCGTGCGGCTTTTTAAACTTCTGGATTCGTATTTCAAGGGCAAAAGGGTTTTATTCGATTTGGATATTGACCCGGAAGGCACTGAATTCGAGATTAAGGTATGGCGCGCGCTTTCGCGCATTCCGTACGGAGAGACGAGGAGTTACGGCGATGTGGCCGCGGAGATAGGCGTTAAAGGAGGGGCGAGGGCGGTAGGAGGCGCCTGCGCCAAGAACCCTTTGCCCATAATAGTGCCGTGCCACAGGGTCGTAGGGGCAAGCGGGCTCGGGGGTTATTCGGCGGGCGGAGCAGGGACAAAGGAAATGTTGCTTCGGTTGGAGGGCGCGCTTGCGGCGCGATTAAATAAAAAATCCGTGAGCAAAGGCCGCCCCCGCCGCCGCCGCCGCGAGAGAAAGAGCGAGAAGCGCGAAGTGTAGCCTGTTCATCCGCGAAAAGACAGTCTCTATCTCCATCTTTGTGCCGCCGGAGGCCATGTTGTCGAGCATCCTTCTTATGATAATCGGCTCGAGGCCGAAGAGCATTATCGTCCAGAAAACCCACACGCCTAACATAAAAAGAAGCGGAAAGCCCGCCCTTGTAAAGAGGATGCCTTGAGCGCCGGCCATGAACATCATTATAAAACCGGTAATGCCCGTTATCACGGTATATACCCTCGCCATGGGGGCGAATTTGCGCTCTATCCTCTGAAAGAGAAGGACCTTCTGGAGAGGGTCAGGCATCTTTATTATGAGGGGAAGGACGAGTATGGTTATGAATCCGAGCCCCCCTATCCAGAGAATCACGGTAATCAGGTGTATCACGTGCATCAGGGAAAAAAGCATGAATGAGCCTCCTTTTCGCTTTCAGTGTCGCACAGGGCGGCCTTTTCGTAAATGATAAAAATCAAATTGTTTTGCTTTTGATTGGTTCCGTTCTTACGCGAGCGGGCGAGGAATAAGGAGGGATAAAATTTACCGTAAAAAAAGACTTGACAAGTCCGAGAAGTATGATTATAATCATTCCAAGATTAAAACAGTTCCAATCAGGGGGCGCGGTGAAAAGGATAATCGAGGAATATAAGGCAAAGGGCTTCCGGCTTACGCCCCAGAGGATCGCGGTGATCGAGTATCTCGAAGGCAACACGACCCATCCGACGGCGGAGGATATCTTTATCGCCATAAAAAAGAAACATCCGACCGTTTCCTTCGCAACCGTCTATAACACCATTCAGGCATTGAAGGATGTGAGCGGCGTAACCGAGGTTACGATAGACCCGGCCAGGAAGCGCTACGACCCGAACACCAAGGTTCATCACCACATAGTTTGCGTCAAGTGCGGAAGGATAGGGGACGTCATGGCCGAATATGCCAATGAGCTCGCTCTTCCGAAAAACGTGCTCAAAGAGTTCACGGTCATAGGAAGCCACGTTGATTTTTACGGCGTGTGCAGAGGGTGCGAGAACTGAAGGGCGGCGCTTTTTTTCACGTTAAAGAGGATAAAAAGGGTCTTTTTAGACCTTGACTGATTTACGGACAAAAACGAAAAAACAAGGAGGAAAAGAAGATGAGCGAAGCAAGGATACAACTCGAGGCGCCGGACTTCGCGGCGCAGGCGGTAATGCCGGACGGTTCGATAAAGGAACTGAAGCTTTCAAGCTACAAGGGCAAATACGTGGCGCTTTTTTTCTATCCGCTGGACTTTACCTTCGTGTGCCCGACGGAGATAATCGCCTTAAGCGACAGGATAGCGGAATTCAAGGAAAGAAACGCCGAGGTCATAGGCGTCTCCGTGGACAGCCAGTTCACGCACGTCGCGTGGAGAAGCACGCCCCGCGATAAAGGCGGAGTCGGCGAGGTGTCGTTTCCGCTCGTGGCGGACCTCGATAAAAGCATCTGCGCCAAATACGGGGTATTGCTTGAGAAGCCGGGCATTGCCTTGAGGGGCCTTTTCATCATAGACAAGGATTTGAAACTCAGGCACGTCACTATAAACGACCTCCCGCTCGGAAGGAACGTTGACGAGATGCTCCGCGTCATAGACGCGGTTCAGTTCAATGAAAAGCACGGAGAGGTCTGCCCGGCCAACTGGAAAAAGGGCTCTAAGGGCATGAAGCCCACCCAAAAGGGGCTTCTTGAGTACGCGGCCGCGTCAAACTAAGAACATGCCCTCTGCCCGCCTGAGGCGGGCGGGGGGTGTTTTTGAAATCAATTCTAAGACCGGAGGTTTCCATGAGCGCGTATCTTGCAAGAGAAGAAGCAATCAGGGAAGACAACGAGAAGAAACAGAGCGCCGAGAGTTTCGGATTTAACGATTCGGTCAGGGCGTATTTTTCTCACATAAGGAAGTGCCCGCTCCTTACCTCAAGCGAGGAAAAGGAACTCTCGAACAAGGTAAGGCGCGGCGACAAGGATGCACGGAAAAGGATGATAGAGGCTAATCTCCGCCTTGTCGTGAGCATAGCCAAGCGGTGCATGGGGAGGGGGCTTCAGCTTCAGGACCTCATCGCAGAAGGCAACATCGGGCTCATAAAGGCGGTCGAGCACTTCGACGGAAGGCTCGGATGCAAGTTCTCCACTTACGCGACCTACTGGATAAGGCAGGCCGTCGAGAGGGCGGTCTTGAATCAGGCCGAGACAGTGAGGGTTCCCATACACGTCGCGAACGACATATCCAAGATGAAGCGCACCGAGATCGAACTCAAAAGACGCCTTAAGAGAGACCCGTCCGCGGGCGAGGTCGGCGACAAGATGGGGGTAAGCGGCAGGTACGTGAAGAAACTCTCTGCCGTGGTAAGGAAGTCCACCTCCATAGATTCCGCCATAAGCTCCGAATGCGACGAGACTCTTCTGGACAGGCTTGCTGACGAAAGGACTTCTTCCCCGGCGGAGTTTATCGGGGAAGAGTCGAGGAACGCAGAGATAAGAAAACTTCTCGACACGCTGGACGAGAAGGAAAAAAACATCATAGGGCTCCGTTACGGCCTTGAGTGCGAACCGGAAACCCTCGAGAGCATAGGCGCTAAGTTCGGTGTTACGCGCGAGAGGGTAAGGCAGATAGAGGTAAGGGCGCTCTCGAAACTCAAGAAATTTCTGGCTGAAAAAGAAATAACCTCCACTGCCTGCCTCTGATAGCATGGTAAAAAGGCGGGGCAGAGGGAAGAAGGAAAAGAAAAAAGAAATATATTTATTCTTAAACCCTTTTCTTTAAGCCCTGCTTGACAATGCGGCCTGTTTAAGGTTTGATTGAAAAGACAGGGAATAAGGAAAAAGGAAAATAAGGTCTAAACCCTATTTTTCTTTAACCTTATCCCCATTTCCTTTTCCCTGCCCTAATCATGCACATACCCGACGGATACCTTGGCCCCAAGACCTGCGCCGTTTTTTACGCGATAATGGCGCCGCTCTGGTACGCGGCCCTTAAAAAAACGGAAAAAACCCTCGAGGTATCACAACTCCCTGTTTTATCCCTTGCCTCGGCCTCGGTCTTCGTCATAATGATGCTGAACTTTCCGGTGCCCGGCGGCTCGAGCGGTCACATAGTCGGCGGCGCCATGGTCGCCATACTCCTTGGCCCGTGGGCGGGACTTCTTTCCATGACGCTAGTGCTTTTTTTGCAGGCCCTGCTTTTCGGCGACGGGGGTATTACCGCCTTCGGCGCGAATTCCTTCAACATGGCGTTCCTCATGAGTTTTTCCGGGTATTTTATCTACGCGGCGGTCTCCGGCAAAGACGGAAAGAGGTTTTTCGCCGCGGCCTTTATCGCGGCGTATGTCTCTGTTTGCGTCGCGGCCTTTGCCACGGCCGTCGAACTCGGGCTCCAGCCCGTTTTGGAGGCCGACGCCATGGGAATGCCTCTTTACGCGCCGTATCCTCTGAAGGTAACCCTTATCGCCATGATGACGCCGCACGTTTTATTTTTCGCGCCGATGGAAGGGCTTGCCACGGCCCTTATTGTGGCGTATATTTTAAAGGCCGGAGGCCGCGTTCACGTTAACGCCGAAGGCGCGGCCTTGAAACGCCGGATGCTTGTATTTTTAGCCGTTCTCGTCGTTATGGTTCCCCTGGGGCTTCTCGCGTCCGAGACTCCGTTCGGCGAATGGGGCGGAGAGGAACTTAAGAATCTCATAGGCTACGTGCCGCGGGGATTCGCAAGGCTCGAAAATGTCTGGAAGGCGCTCTTGCCGGATTACGGTTTTAGCGGCATGGGCGAGACCTTTGGTTATGTCGTATCCGCTCTTATAGGGAGCGCGGTCGTAGTGTCAGCGATTTATCTTTGGGGAAGACTATGGAAGAGATGAAACTGCCGGAATGGATGGGCGAAGCCAAGGCCGTGAAATACCTTGACGGCATTGACGTAAGGCAGGGCTTCATGGAAAAAAACCTTTTAACCCTCGCGCGGTTCGCGCGAGGGTTCGTCTTTCAAAGCAATAACGCCGCGGGAAGAGGGCTTCTTCAATCCGTGGACCCTTCGGCGCGCATCGTCGGAATCGGGGTTTTGATCGTAGCGTGCGTCTTCGCGCGAAGCGCCGGAGAGATTATGTTTGCCGCGGCCATAAGCCTCATGCTCGCGGTTTTTTCCCGCGTAAACATGCTCATGCTTTTAAAGAGAATCCTCCCCGCGTTTCTCTTGACCTTGACCGTGTTTTCGCCGGTTTTTTTCGGTTTTTTTTCGGGAGGGAGCGAACTTATGGGGTTTGACGTATTTTCCGCGCGCGTCGCTTTGACCTTTGAGGGCGTAAGGCTCGGCGCGATGCTTGTTTCAAGGGTTATTGTCATAACCTCTTTCATGGCCATATTATTCTTGAGCACGGCCGAATCCGACATATTTAAGGGTCTTTCAAGGCTTCCGGTGCCGGGGTTTTTCACGACCGCTCTCTTCATGACGTTTCGGTATCTCTTCGTGCTCTTAAAGATAGTCGAGGACGCCGGTCTTTCGAGAAAATCGCGCGTGATAAATCCGGCTAAGTTAAAAGACACGCAAGGCTGGTTTGCCTTCAGTGTCGGGTTTATGGTCGAGAGGGCGTTTCGTTTTTCCGGGGACCTGACCTCGGCCATGGTATCGAGGGGGTTTACCGGAAGGCTCAAGGTTTCGAAGGGCGTTCCCTTCGCTATTGCCGATTACGCGTGGCTCGGGTTTTCGTTTTTCGTGTTTTTCATTATGGCAAGGGCGTAGGCTATGACGGAAGAGATATATTCCCTTAAAGACGTTTCATACGGCTATAACGGAAACGCCGCCGCGCTTTCCGGCATAAATCTCTCCGTTCGAAACAGCGAGACGATATCCATACTCGGCGCCAACGGAAGCGGTAAATCCACGCTCCTTAAGATTTTGGACGGGCTTGTCTATCCTACCGGGGGCACGGTGAGTTTTCACGGCAGGATTTTAATGCCCGGGGAGAATCGAAGCGTTTTCAGGGAGGCCGTGGGCTTTGTGTTTCACGAGCCTGACGCGCAACTTTTTTGCGCCACCGTGTTCGACGAGATAATGTTCGGCCCTGTTCAGTTGAGCATCACGGAAGGCGAGGCGAAGGAAAGGGCCGGGGACGTCATGAATATGCTCGGCATAACCGCGCTTCGGGACAGGCCGCCGTATTCCTTGAGCAGCGGCGAGAAGAAAAAGGTCGCTATAGCGTCCGTGCTTTCCGTTAACCCGGACGTGCTTTTGCTGGACGAGCCGACGAACGGGCTCGACCCGAGAACACAGGTCTGGCTCATGGAACTCATCGAGGGGCTTCGGAAAAGGGGCAAGACCTGCGTCATAGCGACCCACGACTTGAGCCTCGCGGAAGACGTCTCGGACAGAGTCGTTGTTCTGGGCGAAAACCACTCCGTCATGGCGGACGCCGCCACGGCGAGGGTGCTTGGCGATAAGGAGCTTCTTCTAAAGGCTAACCTCATACACGAACACGGGCACAGGCACGGAGACATATTCCATATCCACAGCCACGGCCCTTACTCGACCCACGACGAACACAACAAGGGGTGACCCCTTGACCCTTGATGTTTTAACTTGCTTCTTTAACTCCCCTCCTTGGCAAGGAGGCAGGCTCCTCCGCCAAAGGCGGACGAAGCGCCGTAGGCGGACAATGCAAGGGGAAGCGGGGAGGTTGTCTTGACTCCGCTTCTTTTACCCCTCCCCGCCTCCCCTTATAAAGGGGAGGAGAAGGGCGCCGTTAGTAATGACCGCGTTGTTAGACATTTCGGGAGGAATCCATGCTCATCGAAAACATCACCATGAAGGAATTCAAGGACGGGCTGAAAAAGACCGATACGGTTATCGTGCCTTACGGCACGGTCGAGGCCCACGGGACTCACCTGCCTCTTTCTACGGATACCATTATTATTCGGGAGGCCGTGAAAAAGGCGGCGGAAAAAATAGACGTCTTTATCGCTCCTCCCATACACTACGGGGTTTGCACTTCTACCTCGGACCATCCCGGCACCATAGGCATAAGTCCCGAGACGGTAAGGAGGATTACCTCGGACATAGTCCGGGATTTAAGGAAAAAGGGGCTAAAGAGATTTATCCTTATATCGGGGCACGGCGGCTCCATACACGTATCCGCGATGAAGGAGGCCGCGGAGGCGTTGACAACGGAATTCAGGGACATAACCATTGCCGCTTGCTCGGTTTACGAGATTTTACCCAAAGAGGCTCGTTATATCGCGCAGACCGAGGGGGATTCGCACGCAGGCGAGATAGAGACCTCTTTGGCGCTTTATCTTTCGAAAGGGCTTGTTAAGGGCAGGGCGGCGAAGGAGTTTCCGAAGTTCGTGAAGCCGATTGTCGCGAGGGATAAAATGCGATACTGGCCCGGCGCCGTTTGGGGAGACCCGAATAAGGCGACCGTTCTTAAGGGTAAAAAGTTTTTCGATATAATGGTTAAGAGTATTGTCGGGTTAGCGGAGAAAATCAAGGGGTTTTAGTTCAGTCAGCCGCTTTTTCCTTGTAAACAGCGAGGAGCCCTTCTTCCATGCGGGTAAACCTTACGCCCATGCCTGCCTTGACGAGCATTGTCAGTCCGCCCGGCGCTGTCTTTGCCCACTGCACTATTCCGACCGCGTGGCAGGTGGTCTTTTCGTCCAATTCAAAGTTCATGTGAAGTTCCGTTCCCGGCTTAAAGACCTTATTGGTCCTTATGCCTACGCCCGTATCGGAGAGGTCCACGACGAAGGACGTGTGCTCGGGAGGGGGAAAAGGGCCGTATTTTACGATGCTCCTGAAAGGCACCCTTTTGCTTATCCTTTTATTGGTTGCATCCATGTTTTTAATCATAACAGGTAACTTCAAGGAAAACAAGGGAATTACGCGGCAAGAATGCCAACCGAATTCATCGGCATCCCGGCCCGATGCTTAAAGACCTTGGGGTCGGGCTCGGCGCGGCAGGGGATTTATGGCGGATTTTTCCGGTGGTATTGTCAGGCCTCCGTCTTTTTGCGGTAAAGGGCGAGCAGTTCTTTTTCCATGTGGGTAAATCTTATGCCCATGCCCGTCTTAATCATCCTCGCGAGCTCGGCCGGCGCCGTCTTTGCCCACTGCACTATTCCGACCGCGCGGCAGGTGGTTTTTTCGTCCAATTCAAAATTGAGGTGAAGTTTTGTGCCGGGCTTGAAGACCTTATTGGTCTTTATGCATACGCCCGTATCGGACAGGTCAACGACAAAGGACGTGTGCTCGGGCGGATCGGTCGGGCCGTATTTTACGACGGTCCTGAAGGGCACCCTTCTGCTTATCCTTTTGTTGTCGTTCGGCATGTTTTTAATTATAACAGGTAATTTAAGGAAATCACGCCTGTATAAAAAAGGGGTCGCGGAAAACCCCGCAACCCCTTTGATATTTTGGTGGGCCGCGTAGGGATCGAACCTACGACCCGCTGATTAAGAGTCAGCTGCTCTACCAACTGAGCTAGCGGCCCGCGTTAAAGCAGGGAATATTGCTTAAGGAAAAGAGTTTAAGAACGGCGAGATTTTTTATCTTGCCCTTTCCCCTCTCTTTCCTTTTCCGCCATTTTACCCTGTCTCGTCTTCGCCGGGATAAAGGATATTAAAGATAAAGCATACGGAGAAAAAAACAAGACAAAATTTTCTTTTTCTCCTTTACTCTGCTTTTCTGGCGCGCCTGAGAGGATTCGAACCTCTGGCCCTCGGCGTCGGAGGCCGATGCTCTATCCACTGAGCTACAGGCGCATAAATGGTTAACGATACAAGGTTAACCTCGTTAATAATTCTGGGGTGAGCGAGGGGATTCGAACCCCCGGCCACCGGAGTCACAGTCCAGTGCTCTAACCAACTGAGCTACGCCCACCATAAAACGGTTACCGGTTGACGGTTACCGGCAAAAAGAAATTAACCGATAACCGATAACGGATAACCATCAACTATAATTTTCTGGCGCGCCTGAGAGGATTCGAACCTCTGGCCTACTGCTTAGAAGGCAGTTGCTCTATCCGACTGAGCTACAGGCGCATAAAACGTCATACGCTGCCGATTGCCATTAAAAATAACGCTGCCTTGTTATTTCGTTAAAAACCCTTTGCGAATCATGGTCGGGGCGAGAGGATTCGAACCTCCGACACCCTGCTCCCAAAGCAGGTGCGCTACCAGGCTGCGCTACGCCCCGATGCCTTTGGATACGGAGTGCCTCGATGCCTTTGGATACGGGGCGCTCCGTATTGAAACATCGGAGCGCCCCGGTTACTTAATATTAAAAATTAACATAGAAAAAAATTCATTGCAAGAAATATGTGGCGACGGGTAATGTCAAGTATTTTGTGTCATAAGAAAAGGGGCGGCGGTTTTTTGTTTTTTTGTTTCCGTAGGGCAACCCTCCGCATGAGGCGGAAGGGTTGCGTCTTTACGGTAGGGGCACGATGCATCGTGCCCCTACTAAAGCCTTGCCCTACATGCTCATTGTCCCCCGTAAAAGCTATAAATGTATTCCTTTCCTTTTACCGAGACAAGATATGATACGTTACCTATTTTTGAGGCGCGTTGACATGTCCCGATATGAGGTGTTATGATAACCGCACGCCGGTTAGCGAAATGCTTATTTCTATCGAGCCGCGACGTTAGGCGCGCGCGGTTCCCATGACTCATATGGGATTTCATCATGATTAGGATTTCATCATGTTAAACGGCATATTGTCTTTTAAGTCGGTCTATAATTCGCTTTGGGGCTTCCGCGGAAACGAGGCCTTCTTTAAAAGAATGAAGCGATTTATGGTAGGTTACGGCTTCCTTTGTACCGCTTTAATATTCTCTTCCGTAATCTTCGGCTCGGCCGAGGCCAATCTCTCGATATACTGTCTGGCTCTCGCGGGCATCGTTACCACCATGTTTCTAATCTTCATCTCTCCGAAGTGGCTTCCCACGCTTCTTCCGTTTTTCATAGTCACCTACATACTTTTTATACACGTCCTGCTTATTTATACGGGCGGCAGCGCGAGTCCATACGCGCCTATTTACTTTCTGCCCATAATACTCGCCTCATTGCTCTTCGGTTACGCCGGGGCAGTCGTGTCAATCGTCCTTACTTTAGCGTCCTACGCGGCAATGGAATTGTACGAGTCCGGAGAGGCGCCGCTGAACGTCTTTTATAAGTATTTTTTGACGGACGGCCTGCCGTTTTTCATAATAGCGGCGCTTTTGTCGCTCGTGGCCGTATTCGTCGCTGGCATGCTGAAGAACGAAATGGAGAACGTAACACGCATAAAAAACGAACTCGAAACAATTTTCGATACCATAACGGACATGCTTTCCATACACGATGCCGATTACAACATAGTGAGGATAAACAAATACGCCGCCGAAAGGCTCGGGGAGTCGCCGGAGCGTCTTATAGGAAGGAAGTGTTATGAGGTCTTCCGCGGCATGAACGAGCCGGCATGCGATTGTCCGAACAGGGAAACATTGGGCGAGAAAACAGCCAACACTGTCGAGATAAACGAGCCGCGTCTTCGGGGAATATTCGAGGTCGCCGCTTACTCGATTTTTGATGAAGACGGAGAGAGGCTTATAGGCTCCGTCCACCACATGAAGGACGTAACCGCGAGGAGGCTCGCCGAAGACGCCTTAAGAAAAGAACTCGACGTGACGAACGTGCTTCACAGAACAGACGTCGCGATTCTTTCGATTTCCGACAGAAGCGAGATACTGAATGTTTGCCTTGCGAACGTAAGCGCTCTGGCCAAAGTGGATTACGCCTCCATAGCGACGATTGACATGGAAAGCAACGTTTTCAAGACCGAGGCGCGGAGATTTTTCGACAAGGTGGTCGAGAGTTCGGCGTCCTCTCCGCTCGATTCCACCATATTGAAAACGCCGGTTTTTTCCGGCCGCTCCGTATATTATCCCGAGCTTAAGGGCGAAGACCTTCTTGACGGAGACGGGGAAATCCTCCGTTTCGGCGTAAAGAGCCTCTTTGTGGTGCCTCTTATCGAAAAGGGCGTCGCTTCCGGCGCCCTTACGCTCGGGAGTTTCAAGGAAGACGGTTTCGCGGCGGAAGAACGCGCGGCTCTCGAAAGATACGCGCTTCAGGTGGCGCTCGCGCTCGACAGGACAAACCTGACCGAGCGGATTCGAGGGATGTTTTTGAACACGGTACGTTCGCTTTCAGCGACGCTTGACGCCAAAAGTCCGTGGACAATGAATCATTCCGAATCCGTGGCCCGCTACTCGATGGCCATAGCGCATGAACTCGGGCTTGCCAACATCTTGGAGGAGCTTAATCTCGCCGTGCTTCTCCACGACATAGGGAAAATCGGCATAAGCGACGATATATTGAACAAGTCGGGCGCCCTTTCGGAATACGAAATGGCGATAATGATGGAACATCCCGTAAAAGGCGCGAGCATACTCGAGCCGGTAAAGGAGTTCAAGAATATAGTTCCGGTCGTCAGGCATCATCACGAGTGGTGGGACGGAAGCGGCTATCCGGACGGCCTTTCCGGCAACATGATACCTCTCGCGGCGAGGATTATAAACGTGGCCGACGCCTTCGAGGCCATGACCGCGGACAGGCCATACAAGAAAAGACGCACGAAGAACGAGGCGTTGGAAGAGATACGGAGATGCGCGGGCGTTCAGTTCGACCCCGATGTGGCGAATGCCCTTATCCGCGCCTTAAAATAATAATGAAGACTCAATAGTTATCTTTCGTAGGGCAGGGCTTTAGCCCTGCGTAAAGACGCAATCCTTCCGCCTCAGGCGGAGGGTTGCCCTACGTAAGCGCAGGCAGGTTTTTTTTGAATCTTTTTAACGCCGCTCCTCTGTGGCTCAGAAGATTTTTTTCTTCGGGCTTGAGTTCGGCCAAGGTTTTATTTTTTCCGGGCAGGAAAAACACCGGGTCGTATCCGAATCCGCCGCGGCCTTTGGGTTTGGCCGCGATAACTCCTTCGAGCCTTCCCTCAAAGGTTTTTTCTTTTCCGGACGGCAGAACAAGCGCAATGACGCAGACGAATGAGGCCGTTCTTTTCCCTTCAGGCACGTCTTTCATCTCTAAAAGGAGTTTCGCGAGGTTTTCTTCGTCAGTCGCGTTGTCCCCGGCATAGCGGGCCGAAAGCACTCCCGGCCTTCCTCCCAGAGCGTCAACGCAGAGCCCGGAATCGTCGGAGATTGCCGCGAGGCCGGTTTCCCCGGCGACGCGCGCTTTTTTCAGGGCGTTGCCTTTGAACGTGGAGCGGTCTTCCTTTGGAAGCGAAATCCCGGGAAAGTCATCGAGCGTCAATACCTCGACGCGTTGCCCTTTAAGAAGCCGGATTATCTCTTTTATCTTGCCCCGGTTTTTCGTCGCGAGGAGGAGTTTCACCGGGATCTTTTGCCGATGGCCTCAATCTGGATGGTCGTGAGTTTTTCTATGCCGCTTGAGGCGAGGATTATGAGCGAGTCGAGTTCTTTCCTTGAAAAAGGAGACCCTTCGGCCGTGCCTTGAATCTCGATTATCTTTCCGGTGCCGGTCATTACGACGTTCATGTCCACCTCGGCGGAGGAGTCTTCCTCGTAGTTAAGGTCCAGCACGGGAGTGCCGTTGACTATGCCGGCGCTCGTCGCGGCAACGGTATCCACGAGAGGGTTTTCTTCAAGTTCGCCGTCGTTTATAAGGGAGTTTATCGTGTCGGCCAAGGCGACGAAGGAGCCCGTTATGGAGGCCGTCCTTGTGCCGCCGTCGGCCTGTATGCAGTCGCAGTCCACGAAGATGGTCCTCTCTCCGAGTTTGGAGAGGTCCACGACCGCGCGGAGGCTTCGCCCTATAAGGCGCTGTATTTCGTGGGTCCTTCCGCCGATTTTTCCGGAGACCGATTCCCTCGGAATCCTCTTTTGCGAAGACCTCGGGAGCATGGCGTATTCGGCCGTAACCCATCCTTTGCCGGCGCCCGCGAGAAACGGAGGAACCCTGTTTTCCACGGTCGCGGTGCAGATGACGACCGTATCGCCGGTTTTTATCAAGACCGAGCCTTCGGCGAATTTGAGGTAATTCCTTTTGATGCTTACCGGACGCAGTTCACCGGGGCTCCTTCCGTCGCTTCTTCTCATTGCCTTAACTCCGAAGACGTGACGAGGTTTCTTCGCGGCGCATTGCGCGCCGCGTCATTTTTGAATTCGCTCTCGAACCCCATGACGCCCTTTAAGAGCGCGGTTGCCATGAGTTTCCGGGTCGTTTCCGTGGAAAGTTTTTCTTCTTCTTCGGGGTTTGATATGAAGCCCACCTCGACCAGGGCCGCAGGCATTGCCGCACCCGTGAGAACCATGAAAAGCGCCTGCTTTACGCCCCTGTTTTCGCCGTTTGACGCGGCGGAGGCGTGTTCGTGTATGAGTTCCGCCAACCTCGCGCTTTTGTGGTGCGTCGCGGCCCGGTCAAGGTCGAGGAGTATGGATTGGAGCGGGTCAACGGGGATTTCTTCTTCACGCGCGGAGGCGGAGTTTTCCCTCTCGGCCGTTGCCTCGGCCTCGTTGTCCGATGCCCTGAGGCTAAGGAAAAACGTCTCCACGCCGTTCGCGCCGGCCCTTAAAGCGGCGTTTACGTGGATGCTCAAGAATAAGTCGGCCCGCGCCCCGTTGGCTATGTTGGTCCTCTCTTTAAGAGATACATACGTGTCGTCTGTCCTCGTAAGGATTACCGACGAGTTTATTTCTTTCGAGAGTTCCCTTTCGAGGTATTTGGCTATGGAAAGGGTTATGTCCTTTTCCAGCAATCCAGAGGGGCCTATGGCGCCGGAATCGATTCCGCCGTGCCCCGGGTCGAGCACTATGACCTTCAAGGGGCTTTCCGGAAGGTACTCGGCTGTCGCGAGCGCGAAGGGATAAGCCGCTTTAACCGAAGAAAGAAAAAAGAACGCGAAGAGCGCCGGATATTTGAGGCTTCTTGCCATAGACGTATATTCTAATTTCAACGCCCGAATATGTCAATGGGCATGGCGGGGCCATTAACAAGATTTAACGCTAAAGTTTTTGACAGTGGGGGATGTTTTTGCTAAAGTTCAGGTTATACGATGAATTAAACAAAGGAGGACGTCATGAAGAATGGTCTGACTCTATTGGTCTTCGCCTGCGTTTTAGCGCTATTTGCCTGCGCAGGGCCGGAAGTCAAAAAGGAAATCAAGGCGGGCGCGACAGGGGAAGAAGAGCCCGTTAAGGTTGAATCCGCGGAAGAGGTTGCGACAGGGGTGATTACGTCCGAAGATGTCGGTACGGCGCCTGTTTCCGCGGCGCGGACAACGGAAGCCGCGAAGGCGGGAGTTCGCGGCGAAATAGAAGACGTGTTTTTCGATTATAACAAGTCCGCGGTAAGAGATGACTTTAGGGCTATTCTTGCAAAGAACGCCTCTATATTGAAATCCGACAAATCGGTAACGGTAGTCATAGAGGGGCATTGCGACGAAAGGGGCACGAGCGAGTATAATATCGGCCTCGGCGAAAGCAGGGCGCGGGCCGCGAAGAACTATCTCGTAAACCTGGGCATCGACGCGGGGAGAATCTCGGTTGTGAGTTACGGCGAGGAAAAGCCGTTTTGCGGGGAGCGCAACGAAGACTGCTGGCAGAAGAACAGGCGCGCGCATTTTGTCGTGAAGCGGTAGCGCTCGCAAGGCGATAAGTTTCCGACAACGGCCCGATGTGTTCCGTCTTAGGCGGACGCGGCTTGTGTCGGGCCGTTGTTTTTTACGCAACGAATAAATGTTGCGAAGGGTACGCCGGAATCATGGATTTTTTGTCAAACGTTAAGGGCGGCGCCGGAGCCGCCGCGTGGGAGAACCTCTTGGTTGTAGTGTTGATATTTATAGCCGTCGGCGCGGCGCTTTTTATCGTCCGGCGCGTCGTTATCGGAGTCGTGGAAAGATGGGCGCGGACGACGGAGAACGAACTTGACGACATAGCGCTCGATGTCTTGAGGCATCCCTCTATATTCTGGGTTGTGGCGATAGCCCTTTACGTCGCCTTCGCGACGTCGGATTTTTCTCCGAAGTACGTTGCCTACGGGCTTAAGGCCCTTAACGCGGTAATAATATTTTCCGTGACAATGGCCATGGCCGGGCTCGGCACGAGTCTCATCCGGTATTACGTGGACAAGTCCGACGCTAATATCCCCGCTACAGGGATATTGAAGAGCGTGGTAAAGGTCATGGTTTATACCGTAGGGCTGCTCATAATTCTAAACAGCCTCGGCATTTCCATAATCCCCATACTCACGGCCCTCGGCGTCGGAGGCCTTGCCGTGGCCTTGGCGCTTCAGGACACTTTATCTAACCTCTTCGCGGGCATGCATCTGCTTATGGAGAGGACTCTCAAGGCCGGAGATTACGTGAAGATAGGCGACGGCGAAGAGGGCTACGTGGAGGACATAGGGTGGAGGACGACCAAGATAAGGAAACTCCAAAATAACATAGTCATCATTCCCAATAATAAGCTCGCTCAGAGCGTAATAACGAACTATAACCTTCCGGAGAAAGAGATGTCCCTCCTCATTCCGATAAGCGTAAGTTACGGGAGCGACCCCGACACGGTCGAAAAGATTCTCGTCGAGGAGGCAAGCAAAGCCGTCGGGAAAGTGCCGGGACTTCTCGGAGAGCCTGCCCCGTTTGTCAGATTCATACCGGGCTTTGGCGCGTATTCACTCGATTTCACGCTCATATGCCGGGTTTCGGAATTCGTGGACCAGTACATAGCGCAGCACGAGCTCAGGAAAAGGATATTCGCGAGATTCGGCAAAGAAGGCATAGAGATACCGTTTCCGATAAGCACGGTCCACCTCAAGAAGGAATAGCGCGCCGTTTAAATTAAAGCCGCGTTTAATTTCGCGTTCAACTCTTGTGCGCCTTAAGCACGTAACCCTGTTGATAAGCCCGCGCCGCGCCGCGAGGCCCGCGCGATTGCCGCGCCTTATCGCCGCGTTTATATTCCCGCGAGCGCCGAGAGTGCGCCCTGAACCTTCTTTTTTCTCACTGCTCTGAATATAAGGCGCAGACAGGCCGCAAAGTCTCTTTTTTCTTCCGCGCCGAGCGTCCTCCAAAGCGCGAGAACCAGCCTTTCAGGCTCTTCGGCCTCGCCCGACCCGCACCGTCCGGTGTGGGTGCCCCTCAGCCTTTCACGGCCGGAATCGAAGAAAAAGGACGGTTCCTTGTCCATTGCCTCGGCAATCTTCATCCATTCTTCGGTAGTGATGGGGATATGGCCTTTTTCCTTCCTGATGTAGGTGGTCCTGTCTATGTTGAGACGCCTCGCAAGGCGTTCCTGACTCAGGGGCTTTTCCTCTCTCGCGGTCCTGAGCCTTTTTAAGATGTTTTTTGTGCTTAACATGCACGTAGTATATACCCGAAGTATTTTGAAGGCAACCCCAAATTACAAGATAAGGTTAAGTATTGCCGCTTAAAAGCCGTGATACGTGAAGGAGTAATTTTTTATCGAAAAATAAAATATTATTTTTGTCATTTCCTCGGGCTACCCTTCTTGTCATTTCCGTCCGCTCCGCCTGAGGCGGACGGAAGCGGGAATCCAGTCTCTTTCTTCTATCATTCCCGCGGTCGCCCCTTTTTTTATCCGGTTCCCCGCTTAAGATTGTCCGCCTCGCCTGTGGCGGGCGAGACCTCGCTTCTTGTAGCGGGCGGGGACAGGCTTTTGAGCGGGAATCCGGAGGTATTTTCCATGCGAGTCAAGGGCTTTGCCCTTGACTATGCCGGCGCGCGTATGTTATTAGATATAATCTTCCGCCGGAGTGGTGAAACTGGCAGACGCGCGGGACTCAAAATCCCGTGGGAGCAATCCCGTGGGGGTTCGACCCCCCCCTCCGGCACCATTGATATTGGCGGCTTCGCTAATCTTTTTTACGATCTTCTATTTGGGGCCTTAATGCCGCTCTTTTACCCATGACCTTCTCTTTCACACTCTTAAAAAAAGACCCTTCAGGCGCGAGGCGCGGCAGGATAACTACTCCTCGCGGAACGGTCGAGACGCCTGTTTTCATGCCTGTCGGCACAAAGGCCACGGTAAAGGCCATGACCCCGGAAGAGCTGACCTCGATCGGGGTGGAGATAATCCTCGCCAACACCTATCATCTTTTTCTGCGTCCGGGTCACGAACTCGTGAGGGAACTCGGAGGGTTGCACAGGTTCATGAACTGGAGCAGACCCATACTTACCGATAGCGGCGGGTTTCAGGTCTTCAGCCTTGCCCCCTTGAGAAACCTGACCGAAGAAGGAGTGGAGTTCAGAAGCCATCTGGACGGGGAGATGTGTTTTCTCTCCCCTGAAAAGGCCATTTCCGTGCAGGAGGCGCTGGGTTCCGACATAATGATGCCGCTGGACGAGTGTCCTCCGGCGTCTGCGGAAAAGGACTACGTAAGAAACTCGATGGAACTTACGCTTCGCTGGGCAGAGAGGTGCAAGGCCGCGAAGACGAACCCCGCGCAGGCCCTCTTCGGCATAGTGCAGGGAGGGATGTATCCCGAACTCAGGGCCGAGAGCGCGCGAAGAACGGTCGAGATCGGATTCGACGGATACGCCATAGGCGGGCTCTCGGTGGGGGAGGAGAAAGACCTCATGCTCGCTATGGTGGATTCCACCTCGCCTCATCTCCCGTCCGATAAGGCGAGGTATCTTATGGGCGTCGGAACTCCGGAGGATTTGGTTTTTTGCGTGGAGAAGGGAATAGACATGTTCGACTGCGTTTTGCCGACACGGATGGCGCGGAACGGAACTCTCTTTACAAGTAAGGGGAAATTGGTTATAAAGAATAGCCGGTACGAGCGGGACCCCGCTCCCTTGGACGCGGAGTGCGGCTGTTATACGTGCGCCAATTATTCGAGGGCGTATCTCCGGCACCTCTACATGGCCGGAGAGATACTCGCCTCGAGGCTGAATACAATTCATAACCTCTTCCATTATATCGCCCTCATGAAGCGCGTGAGGGCGGCGATAGAGACGGGAGAGTTTTCAAGGTTCAAAGCGGAGTTTTTTTCCAAACTCGCTGAAGAGGAAAAATAATAAATCAAACGGAGGTATTAGGACGTGTTAAATATTTTACCTGTAGCAGTAGCGTACGCGGAAGAAGCGGCCCCGGCGGCCACCGGAGGCATCTCGGGATTAATAAGTTTCCTCCCGATAGTGGCATTCATATTCATATTCTATTTTCTTCTTATCCGGCCCCAGCAAAAGAGCGCGAAGCAGCACAGGGAGATGCTCGGAAAGGTAGAAAAGGGCGACACTATCGTCACAAGGGGCGGTATCTACGGCAAGGTTACCTCGGTAAAGGAAGATTCCCTCACGGTGGAGATAGCCGAGAACGTCCGTATCAAGATAGAAAGAGGCGCGGTGCAGACAAGAAAGCCGGAGGCCGCCGCGTAGCCGCTTGTTCCGTGGCCGCATTTCCGCGGTAACCAATAATTATCCTGGAGAGTTTCAATGAAAAGCATAATGTGGCGCTCCGTAATGATCGTTGTCTTTACGGCAGTCGCGCTCCTTCTATTTCTTCCCTCGACTCCGTTGTCAAAGAGGCTTCCTGCCGCATGGGTGGATAATGTCCCTAAGATGGTCTTGGGGCTTGACCTTCAGGGCGGCATGCATCTTGTTCTGGACGTTCAACAGGATAAGGCCGTTGAAAACTACACTCAGAGGCTTTCCGGCTCCATGGAAACGTCCCTTAAGACAAAAGGCATCCTCTATACGAGCGTTACGAGAACCGGAATCGATTCCATAGACGTCGCGTATGCCTCGGAGGAGGCCGCCTCGGCCATTAAAAAACTCGTCTCCGAAGAGTATCCGGCGCTTTCCGTATCCGAGACAAAGGACGGCAGGATTTTCTTCGAGTTGAAGACCGACGAAATTAAAAGGATAAAGGAATGGGCTGCCACACAGGCCTTGGAAACCATAAGAAACAGGATAGACAAATTCGGAGTGTCCGAGCCCCTGATACAGAGGCAGGGCGATAACTCGATAGTTGTGGAGCTTCCGGGGCTCAAAGATACCGAGAGGGCCATCTCCCTCATAGGGAAGACGGCGGTATTGGAGTTCAGGCTCATTGACGAGGCGGGCGACCCGTCCGAGGCCGTTCGGAGGGGAGCGCCTTTCGGAAGCGAGGTTGTTTACGGCAAGAATATCGACCCCGCGACCGACGCTGTTACGGAAATCCCTTATATCGTGAAAAAAGAGGTGCTCTTGACCGGAGACCTTCTTTCCGACGCGCGGGTCGCGTTCGACCCGCAGTTCAACGAACCTTACGTGTCTTTGACGTTCGATTCCACGGGCGCGCGCGTTTTCGCGAGGATTACGGAAAAGAACGTCAATAAGAGGCTCGCCATAATGCTCGACGGAAACGTCCACTCTGCCCCGGTGATAAGGGAGAAGATTGCGGGAGGCAGGGCGCAGATATCGGGCGGCTTTACGAACGAAGAGGCGGCCGACCTCGCGATAGTTTTGAGGGCCGGGGCGTTGCCCGCGCCCGTTACCATAGCCCAGAACGTTACCGTAGGCCCGAGCCTCGGCAGGGATTCCATAGCCGCCGGAATAAACGCGGGAATAGTCGGAGCGGCGCTCGTCTTGATTTTCATGCTCGTTTATTACAAGACCTCCGGCCTTATAGCCGACGTGGCGGTATTCCTGAATATCGTGATGCTCCTCGGAGTAATGGCTTACTTCAATTCCACTCTCACGCTTCCCGGCATCGCCGGCATAGTTTTGACCATAGGCATGGGAGTCGACTCGAACGTCCTCATATTGGAAAGGATAAAAGAGGAGCTTAAGGCGGGAAGGACGGCGCACTCCGCCATACAGGCCGGTTACGACAGGGCGTGGTGGACGGTAGTGGACTCGCACGTTACGACCCTCATCACGGCGGCCGTGCTCTTTCAGTTCGGGAGCGGCCCGATAAAGGGTTTCGCGGTTACGCTCTCGACCGGCATATTCATAAACCTCTTTACCGCTCTTGTCGGAACCAAGCTCGCCTTCGACATTCAGAGCGAGAAGTTCGGGATTAAAAAAATCAGTATCTGACCGGAGGCATATGAACATCCTTGGCAAAACTTCCTTTGACTTCATGGGCAAACGCAAAATCGCCCTTGTGGCGTCGCTGATACTTGTGATAGCCGGTTTTATGGCCATTTTGGCCGTGCCGCTCGGCAAGGCCAACCTCGGAACCGATTTTGCCGGAGGTCTTGTGGTGAATTACAGGTTCGAGAAGCCCGTCCGCATCGAGGACGCGAGGAAGGCGCTCGAAGCAGGCGGTTACAATGACGCGGATTTGCAGGAATTCGCCGAGCCGAATAAGTTGCTTGTAAGGGTAAAGAGGGGCGGGGACGTCAAAGGAGTCGAGAAGGCCATAGGGGACATATTCACGGCTTCCATGCCCGAAAATCCTTACGTGATTGACCTCATATCGGAGGTCGGCCCCACGGTCGGAAAGAAACTCCAGAAGGACGCGCTCTATGCCATAGCCGTCTCGATGCTGGGCATACTCATCTACGTGGCGTGGCGGTTCGAGTTCAGGTTCGGAGTCGCGGCGGTCATAGCGACATTGCATGACGTGCTTGCCGTGTTCGCGATATTTTTCGTTCTGGATAAAGAACTCAATCTCTTAATCATAACCGCGCTTTTGACTATAGCCGGATACTCCCTTACCGACACGGTCGTGGTGTTCGACAGGATAAGGGAAAACCTGAGAAAAGGCGCCAAAGAGGAACTCATACCCCTCATCAACAGGAGCATAAACGAAGTTCTGAGCAGAACCATCGTCACCTCCGGCACCACGTTCCTTGCCGTCGTCGCGCTCTACGTCGCCGGAGGGGAAGTCATACATGATTTTTCATTGGCTCTCCTTTTGGGCATCATAGTCGGCACGTATTCTTCGATATTCGTGGCGAGTCCGCTTCTTCTTATCTGGAAGAAGAAGGGGAGTTTGATAAAGACTTAGGGGAGCGTCGTGACTTTGCGCGACCAACGCCGTTTTGTTTTTTTTAGAGGGGGAGGTAGAATAATTTCACCGAAGTTTCATAAAAAGAATCATAAGATACGAAGGTAGGGATAGGAAAGATACACTTTATAGTATGAAGAAGTTCAACTTGTTGACATCGGGCGTGCATTGTGTGATAATTAAATTAACACGGCGATAATCTTTCATGAGCAGTCATCCTCCGTATCCAAAAGCGCAGGCTAATAAGTTGATAAGGGAGATAGTGAAGAAATCCCTAATTAGCGGCAAGTATTCTATTGGTTATACCGAGCATTTCAAGCAGGAACTTAAAAACGACCGCCTCGACATTAATGATGCGCATTACATATTGGAAAACGGGCTTATAGTTGACGAGCCGGAGTTAGACCAAAAACATGGTGAATGGCGTTACAGGGTAAAGGGGAGAGCAATAGACTCCAAGGCGGCAACCGTTTTGGTTATAACTTTTCCAAGCCGCACATCAATAAAGTGTATAACGATATTTAAGACGAGGTAATTATGAAGTGTGAGAAATGCCATCAGGCATGCCATAAGACCGTTGGAAATTATAAGTATACGGAGAGCGGGCTTGAGAATGTCCTCTTGAAAAATATCCCAATTTACAAGTGTGGATGCGGTCATACGATAATCGAGATTCCGGCATTTATGCAGTTGCACGCGGTGATCGCAAGGGTCATTGTTCGTAAGCCCACCACTCTCTCAGGCGAAGAGATAAGGTTTCTGAGGAAGGCGATACATAAAAGTTCGAAGGAGTTAGCCTCGCTTCTAGGCGTTACGCCGGTAACTGTTACCAGATGGGAAAAGGGTTACAACAGGATAAATCCGGCATATGAAAAGATACTAAAGACTGTGGTTTATACATCGTTCGATGGGAAGGTGAAAAATACTATCGCAGTTCTCGAAGAGATAAGGAAGGCTGAACAAAAACAGACAAGTAAAAATGTAAGTTCCCCGCTATCTTTCATTGCGCGAAAAGCTCAGTTGAGTTATAGATACGCGCAAGCCGGTTAGACGGGCAATTTGGAAAACTTTTCTGCTATCTTGCCTGTATGCCGGTAATTCGAGGGACAGCATATTCATTATCTTCGTTGTGTCCTTTACCCCTCCGTTCACTCCCGCTGATAACCGTTGCTTTTCTCCTTTTAAGCCTTGATTGTTTCGGATTTTGCTGGTAGAATTTTATCCGGGCAATCGGATTTTTTCGAGGAAATCATAAAGAGAGATTGCTTCATCCGTCCGCTCCGCCTTACTGATTGGCGGATTATTGGCGGACGGATTCGCAATGACTGATAGCGGGGGCGGATGAAAAAACTCTGGAAGCTGAGTCCTCCCAATAAAGAACTCCAAGAATCTCTTTCAAGGGAACTCGACGTGCTTCCCGTTACGGCTCAATTGCTCATAAATCGCGGCCTTGTTGATTGCGGCAAGGCCTTTTCTTTTCTCTCTCCTGACCTGAGAAGCCTCTACGACCCGTTCCTCATGAAGGATATGGACAGGGCGGTAAAGAGGATAGTAGCGGCTCTTCAGAAGAAAGAAAAGATAGCGATATACGGCGATTATGACGTGGACGGGGTAAGCGCTTCGGCGCTTCTCTATCTTTTTTTCAGGGAGATCGGCGTGGATGTTTTGACCTGCATCCCCGACAGGAAGGCCGAGGGTTACGGGCTTAATGTCGAGGCAATAAAGCGTCTTGCCTCATCCGCCTCAGGCGGAGGCGCGAAGCTTATCATAACGGTTGATTGCGGCACGTCGAATCACAGTGAGATACTTTTTGCCTCTTCTATCGGCATAGACTGCATCGTTACCGACCATCATCTTCCCCCGGACGGAATTCCTCCTGCTTACGCAATCGTAAATCCGATGAGGAAGGATTGCCTTTTTCCGTTTAAGGGGCTCTCCGGCGCGGGAGTCGCGTTTAATCTCTTGATGGCATTGAGGGCCGAGTTGAAAAAAGACACGTCTTTCTTAAGCCCGAATCTCAAGAAGTATCTTGACCTCGTGTGCATAGGCACTATCGCCGACATGGTGCCTCTTACAGACGAAAACAGAATCCTCGTGAGTTGGGGACTTAAGGAGCTGAGTTTTTCCGCGAGGCCGGGCATTGTCGCTCTTAAGGAAGTCTCGGGTATTAATACAATGGACATTACCGCGGAAAACATCGCCTTTCAGTTCGCTCCGAGGATTAACGCCGCCGGACGCCTTGCCCACGCGGACACCGCGTTAAGGCTTCTTATAACCGAAGACAGGGACGAGGCGAGGCTTCTCGCCAAAAAGCTCAATTCCGAAAACATATCGAGGCAGGGGGTCGAGGCGCGGATTTTAACCGAGGCTTTGGAACTTGCTCCGCCTGAGGCGGACGGCGGCACGGATAGGGCGCTTGTGCTCGCTTCGGATAATTGGCACGCCGGAGTGGTAGGCATAGTGGCGGGACGACTTGCCGAGAGATTCGCGAAACCGGTCGCCTTGATCGCCATGGACGGCGATACGGGACGCGGCTCGGTCCGGGGAGTGAAGGGCTGTAACGTTTTCGAGGGGCTTAAGAGCGCGGCGCATCTCCTTGAAAGATACGGAGGCCACAGGGCCGCGGCAGGGCTTACCGTAAGGAGGGATAAGTTAGATGATTTCAGGGCGGCCTTTATCGCTTACATGAACTCGAATCTTTCGGACGAAGATTTGATTCCCGAGGTCGAACTCGATTGCATGGTGTCTTTTGACGAACTTAATCTAAGGCTCCTCGGAGAGCTTAAGCGATTGGAGCCTTTCGGTCAGGCGAACGAAAAGCCTCTTTTCTGCGCCATTGGCGCGGACATACTCAATACCGAAGTGGTGAAGGAAAAGCACTTGAGGATAAAGATGCGCCAGAACGGAACGGTGCAGAGCGCGATGGCGTTCCGCATGGCGGGGCTTCACCCGATTAAGGGGAATAATTTCGACGTGGCGTTTTATCCGTATGTTGACGAGTGGCGGGGAGTTCAGAGCGTACGGCTTAACGTGAAGGACATAAAGCCGTCGGCACAATGAAAAGCAACGCAAGTTCCTTGACAGGAAAAGCAAAAGAAAATATAATAAATAGTTAAAAATTTTTACCGAGGATGAGGGGGGAATTTATCATGGGACGGTATATGGGAAGGACGTTGAATATCAAGGCGCTCGCGGCCGTGCTCGCGGCGTTTTATGTTGTTTCCGCGCAGACGACGGCCGTGAACCCTGTTGACGAGGAAAAGGAACTCGCGGTGGCTGTGCTTGCCAAGTATCGCACAGGGCTCTCCCGCGCCGCGGAGGTAAGGCTCGCGGACGCGATAGTGAGGGAAAGCAGGAATTACGGGCTCGACCCTTTATTGGTTTTGGCCGTCATAAAGACGGAGAGCGTTTTTTACAACTGGGCGAGGTCCGAAAAGGGCGCGGCCGGGCTCATGCAGATTCGGGAGGACACCGGGCAATACCTTGCCAATGAGCTCGGCATAAAATGGGAGGGCGAGAAGACCCTCTATGACCCGGAACTCAACGTGAAGATGGGAGTGTATTACCTCGCCGTGCTTTTTAACGCTTACGAGGATAACGGCACGGCGCTCGCGGCTTACAGCTCCGGGCCGACGTTGGTTACCGCGAGGCTGGGGCGCGGGGAAGACCCGCCGAGCCGGTACGGCGACAAGGTGACATCGAGTTACAGGAATTTAAAGGAAGGGACTTATTAAGCGGGTTTCGACGCGGTCGAGCTCGCGCCGCAACCCGGCCCTTGATTTCATGGCCGCCAAGCTTGCCTGTAAGACAACGGGTTGCGTGAACAGGCGGCTCGACGAAGGCGTTTTTTTTATCAACAATAAAAAGACCGGAGGGTTGATAAAATGTTGTACGTACCTAAGAGGGTGTTTTTAACGAAAGGGGTCGGCACGCACAAAGAGGAATTGCATTCGTTCGAACTCGCTTTGAGGGACGCCAACATCGAGAAGTATAATCTTGTGAGCGTATCCAGCATATTCCCTCCCGGGTGCAAGACCATACCCCGGTCCCACGGGGTAAAGTTGTTGCAACCCGGGCAGATACTTTTTTGCGTCATGAGCAGGATTTCCAGCAACGAGCACGGACGCCTTATCGCGGCCTCGGTCGGCTGCGCCATACCGGTCAATAAAAATCTCTACGGTTATCTTTCCGAGCATCACGCCTACGGGCAGAGCGACAGCGTGGCCGGCGATTACGCCGAGGACTTGGCGGCCGCCATGCTCGCCTCGACTCTGGGCATCGAGCTCGACGAAAATCTCGGGTGGGACGAGAAAAAAGAGATATACAAGATAAGCGACAAGATAGTAAAGACGACCAACATAACCCAGTCGGCTATCGGCAAGAAGGGCAAGTTCACCACCGTCGTTGCCGCCGCCGTGCTCATCCTGTAAGACGTCTCGCATGAGGGTCGCGCTAACCTATAACGCAAAGTCGGAGGATACCGTCTCTTCCGGGCGCCCGATGGATTATTACGCCGAGTGGGACGACATGGAGACCATTGCCGCCGTAAGGGACGCCCTTTTGGAAAAGCACGGAGAGGTGCATCTCGTCCTTGCGGACGTCGAGGCGTATGAAAAACTGCGCAGGCTAAAGCCCGGGATTGTTTTCAACATGGCCGAAGGGACCTCGGGCGAAGGCAGAGAATCGGCAATGCCGGCCATGCTGGATTTCCTCTCCATACCCTACACCGGTTCTTCCCCGTTAACCCTCGCGCTTTGCCTTAATAAGGCCAGAGCGAAAGAAATACTCTCTTATCACGGGATTGCCACGCCCAAGGGTTTTGTCGCGGTTGAAAAAGGTTTTCGCGTTCCGAAAGATTTAAAATATCCCTTGATAGTGAAGCCTCTTTACGAGGGGTCGAGCAAAGGCGTTAAAAACGATTCGATAGTCCGCGAAGAGGCGTCCCTGAGAAAGAAGGCCAAGTCGGTTTTTTCCGATTATAACGAGCCCGCGCTCGTCGAGGAGTTTTTGCCGGGCAGGGAGTTCACGGTCGCGCTTCTGGGAAACGGGGCGTCTTTAAAGGCCCTTCCCGTGGTCGAGATAAATTACTCGAGCCTTCCCGAGGGCGCGAACCCGATATATTCTTACGAAGCCAAGTGGGTTTACGACACGCCCGAATCCCCGCTCGACATATTCACGTGCCCGGCCAAGCTCGACGATTCCCTTCATAAGGCGATAACGTCGGCCGCAATTTTGGCGTTTAACTGCCTTGACGTGAAAGACTGGTGCAGGATAGACATAAGGCTTGATTCCAAGGGAGCGCCTAACATAATCGAACTCAATCCCCTTCCGGGGATATTGCCGAATCCGGAGCAGAACTCGTGCTTTCCAAAGGCCGCGAGGGCCGCGGGCATGGGCTTCGCGGAACTCGTAAACGAGGTTTTGGATTGCGCGAGGAAAAGGCACGGCATATGAAGGTTGAAAAGGTAAGGATTATTTATAATGACGACGGCCCGGAGCGCGTGAATTACAAAGGCGAGGATATCGTCTTCGGAGACGTCGGCGATACCGCGAAGGCCGTGAGCGAGGCGCTTTGCGGCAAGGGTTTCAAGACCGTTTTCACGCCGCTTCGCAACGGGAACCTCGATTGGTTTTTAAAGGAAGTTACCGCTCCGGATTGCGACATGGTTTTCAACCTCTGCGAGGGGGCATTCGAGAAAAGCGCCTTTGAGATGAACGTGGCCGCTCTTCTCGAACTCTACGGGGTCAAGTTCACGGGCAATTCCGCTCTTACGCTCGGAGTGGCTTTGAATAAGGGCTGGGCAAAGGCCATACTTAAAAACGCGCGCGTGCCGACGGCGTCTTATGTCATAGCCGATACGCCTGTTTCAGGGCTTCCCCAAGGCCTTTGTTTTCCCCTCATAGTAAAGCCTGTTTCGGAGGACGCGAGCATCGGCATAAACGCCGACTCGGTGGTCGGCGACGGCCCAAGCCTCGAACGGGCGGTGAAGCGGGTGCTCGTTAATCATAAGCAAAGCGCCATCATAGAAGAGTACGTTCCGGGCAGGGAATTCAACGTGTCCGTCATAGGCAAGGGGAATGACGCCCGGGCGTTTCCTCCCTCCGAGATAGATTATTCTAATTATCCGCCGGGCGTGGCCAAGGTTTGCGGCTATGAGGCGAAGTGGATAGAAAAAAGTCCTTTTTATATGGCGACGCCTCCGGTTTGCCCGGCGAACGTGCCGGAAGAACTCAAAGAACGCTTATCGAGCGCGGCGTTATTGGCTTACGCGGCGCTCGATTGCAGGGACTACGCGAGGGTTGACATGAGGCTCGCCTCGGACGGCGGCATAAGGGTGCTTGAGGTAAACCCGAACCCGGATATTTCGGTTGACGCCGGACTTGCCCGCGCGGCCAAGGCTCACGGCTTGGGCTACGCGGACTTCATCGCGGAAATAATAGGCCTCGCGGAACGCAGGTATCAATAGTAAATCCGCGGGTGTTTTATCGGGACGGACGGGGCTATGGGATTATCGGTAAGAGAGGTAGAAAAAAAGGACAAAACTGCTATAATATCCATTATCAAAAGGACGGAGAACCTGACCCAAGCCGAAGTTTCTTGCGCCATAGAGCTTCTCGAAGCCTATCTGTCCGGCAGGGATAAAGGCGATTACAGGTTCGTCTGCGCCGCGGACAAGGGAGCGCCGCTCGGTTACGCGTGCTACGGCGCGGACGGCATAGCAACCGGGGTGTATGACGTTTACTGGGTAATAGTGGACCCCAAGCAAAGGGGCAAGGGCATGGGAAAGCTCCTCATGAGGCATATCGAGGCCTTGTTGCATAAGGCCGGCGCGAGGAAGATGGTCGTCGAGACGTCGAGCCTTTCGACTTACGAGGCGGCGAGGGGATTTTACGAAGGCGCCGGTTTTGCCAAGGAGGCCGTGTTGAAGGATTTTTTCAAGCCCGGCGACGATAAGCTGGTTTACGTAAAGAATCTTTCATAGAGGGGTTTCGATTTGGAGACGGACGCGGTAAAAAGGATATATAACGGGTATTCGGCGGTATATGACGCGCTTTTCAAAAGATTTTTTTATCCGAGGATAAGGCACGCCATAGGCCGCATGAACATAACTCCGGGTTCAATCGTGCTTGACGTGGGCGTCGGGACGGGCCTTTCCCTTGACGTCTTCCCCCGCGATTGCAAGGTCGTGGGCATAGACCTCTCGAGCGAGATGCTCAAGCAGGCCAAGCAGAAGGTCGCGGACTTGGGCCTTAAAAACGTCGAGCTTTTCGAGATGAACGCCATGCAACTCGCCTTCGACGACGACGCGTTCGACAACGTCTTCATATCTCACGTGGTAAGCGTGGTGCCGGATCCGTATAAGGTCATATCCGAGGCCAAGAGGGTTTGCAAGAAGGGCGGCAACATCGTCATAGTGAACCATTTTAAAAGCAGAAACAAGATGGTCGCGGGTTTTCAGAAGGTCTTCAATCCGGTGAGCAAGATGATAGGCTGGAGGTCGGACCTCTGTATGGACGAGTTTCTCGACAGGAGCGGCCTTAAGGTGAAAAGCGTTTATAAGCTCCGTAAGGCGGATTTCTGGCACCTGATATTCACGGTCAACGAAAAATAAAACGTCCGTATATATGCGCATTCCCGCGTCCATTAAGATACTTCCCATGACTTCGTTCGACATAGACGTTGTCATGGAAATAGAGAACGCGTCATTCCCTCGTCCCTGGCTCAGGGAATTTTTCGAAAAAGAACTCAAAAGCCCCATATCCTACTGTTTCGTCGAAAAGGCGGTTTTGGACGGCAGGGAAATGCTTGCCGGGTACATAGTGTTCTGGATAGTGGCCGACGAAGCCCATATCCTTAACATAGCCGTTAAGCCGGAGATGAGGAACAGGGGGCTCGGGAAAAGGCTTCTTTCGTTTTCTTTGGTATTCATGCTCGAAAAAGGCGTTAAAGAGGCCTACCTCGAGGTGAGGACGTCGAACGAATCGGCAAAGAAACTTTACGACAGGTTCGGTTTCAAGGGAGTTTACGTAAGAAAGAAGTATTACGGAAACGAAGACGCGATAGTGATGATGCTGGATATGGATGAGTTTGAGCAGTAGGGAGGGCAAACGCAATCTTTGGCCAAATACTGTGTCAAAACCGGCTGTCTAAATACTCACATACCCAAAAAGGTATGCTCCGTTTTGTCCAGCCGATTTTTCCTTGTCTTTGGCTCACGACCCGCCCTATGGGGCGGGCGCCCCGGCGTTTGCCCCGAAAAATGCCTCGGCCTTTTCTTGATAGACTGGAGTTTTTGTCGTTATGCCTAAGGCAATCATCATACATAATAAAAGCGTTGGAGCCGGTTTCTACAGAATGGCGCTTAAGTGGAGGCACGGCAACGTCAAACCCGGGCAGTTCGTCATGCTCAGGATTACGGATTCTTTTGACCCGCTTCTCAGGCGGCCTTTCGGGGTTTTTGATGTGTTTCAGGGTAATGAAGGAGTCGAGATTTTTTATCGCGTCGTCGGCAAAGGCACGTCAATCATGTCGGGGCTCATGCCCGGAGATACTGTTGACGTCTTAGGCCCATTGGGGAACGGCTTCCCTGTGCCTTCGGCAAAAGAGAACCTCGTGATGGTGGCCGGAGGAGTCGGGGTCGCGCCGTTTTATCTCTTGGCGAAAAACGCGATTAAAAAGAATATTTCCGTAACGCTTCTTTACGGAGCGAGAAACTCAAAAGAGCTTAAGATAGCGGCTGATTTCAAGAAAATAGGAGTAAAGGTAAAGGTCTCGACAGAAGACGGTTCTATCGGTAAAAAGGGATTTGTTACTTCTCTTCTCGAAGAGGAGTTGAAGAAAGGTACGGTCGTTTACGCGTGCGGTCCAATCGGGATGTTAAAAGAGGTAAGCCGCGTGAGCGCGGAGCATGGAGTAAAATCCTATGTCTCTCTCGAGCGAGGCATGGCGTGCGGAATAGGCGTGTGCCTCGGATGCGCGGTTTTGGTTTCAAGATGCAACGGAGGCATTGAGATTAATAAAGGCTATGACATGGTCTGCTCGGACGGCCCTGTTTTTAAAAGCGAGGTCATTGAATGGGAAAGACTTTAGATTTAAGCGTAAACCTGAACGGGCTTAAACTCAAGAATCCCGTGATGACGGCCTCCGGCACCTTTGGTTACGGAGTCGAGTTCTCTCCTCACATGAACGTGGGACGGCTCGGAGGGGTCGTCGTGAAGGGGCTTTCTTTAAAGCCGAGACAGGGCAACCCGCCTCCGCGCATCGTGGAAACGCCCTGCGGAATGCTTAACGCCATAGGCCTTCAAAACGTGGGGGTCGAGGCCTTTATAAACGAAAAACTCCCGAAACTCAGAAAACTCAAAACAAAAGTCATAGCAAATATATTCGGCGAAACCCTTGACGAGTACGCCGAGGTGGCACGGAGGCTCGACGGAGCCGAGGGCGTATCCGGCCTTGAAATAAACATCTCCTGTCCGAACGTTAAAAAAGGCGGCATGAGTTTCGGCGTTGACCCTCTTGAGGCGGCCAAGGTCGTCGAGATAGTGAGGAAAGCGACAAGACTTCATCTCATGACAAAACTCTCCCCGAACGTCTCCGACATAAAGGTAATGGTAAGGGCGGTCGAGGAGGCGGGGACAGATTCCATATCCCTGATAAACACAATCCCCGGCATGGCCATAGACGTGGAGAAAAGGCGTCCGATTCTTACGACCATAACAGGAGGCCTTTCAGGCCCTGCAATAAGGCCAATAGCCGTGAGGATGTGTTACGAGGCGGCTAAAGTGGCGAAAACGCCGATTATAGGAATAGGCGGAATAGTCACGGCGAACGACGCCTTGGAATTCCTGATAGCAGGAGCGTCCGCGATTCAGGTCGGCACGGCCAACTTCCTCGACCCTGAGGCCTCTATTAAAGTGCTCGAAGGAATTGAAGATTATATGAAAAGACATTCTATTAAGAGGGTGGGGGAGATTACCGGGAGTTTGAGGTAGATTGTTTCTCCTCCCCTTTACAAGGGGAGGCAGGGTGGGGTGCGGGGGAAAATCGTTCGCCCTGAGTAGTGAGCTTGTCGAACTATCGAAGGGTGAACGGAATTAAGTATGGTGTTTTCGGGATTATTGAGAGATTGGAATCCGAGATGTTTATCTGCATATTCGTTAAATGACGAGGTTGTAAATGTTTAGGTGCAGTATATTCCATAAAGCCTATCTAACTTGTCTTTTGCTACTGCTTTGTGCAGGCTGTGGCACATTTATTGCGGAACGCGGGCTCTGGAGAATTGACGATCAGAAAGAATTGCCCCCCGTATTTACGTTAAGAGAAATTTCAAGATATCATCTTCCGTTTCTTGAAAATTCTCAATACTTTGATATGATTTGGGATGGTAAAAATCTTCTTATAGGTACATATGAGAGTAAAGTTTATCGGATAAATACCGGAGACAGCGCGAGGGTTGAAAATATATACAACCTTGAAATTGGTAAAATTTCCGCCATGGGGTGGGACGGGTCCCATATGTGGGTTGCAACGATGGGGGATGGGAAGATTGTAAGATTTAATCAATTAGGCGATATTTTCGTGGTAGAGCGCATATTTAATGTCGAAGGCGCCGATACATATCCTTATGCCATGGCTATTGACAGAGAAGATTTGTATACAGGGGGCTATAGCAAGAGCCTTATGCATTATAAAATCAAAGGATCCGATGAGATAGTTAAAGCAGATGAAATAAATTTGGAGATGAGGTTGCAGGCATTAGCTATAGTTGAAGGAAGAATTTTTTTAGTGGATACCATAAGAAATAAATTTGTCGAAATAGTTGACGGAAAGATAAAACATTTTCCGATGGAAAATTTCCAGCAATCAATAGGCGGTTTGGCTTATGATGGTCAATATTTCTGGACTTTAAACACAGACGGATTGATAAAGTATAAGGTTTTAGAGGCGAGTGAAAAAAGAAAAAAAGAAGTATCTAATGTGATTACGGATTCTCAGATAAATATGGAGAGTTATGTTTATCCACCAGGACGTCCCGTTGGCGTTGCCTGGGATGGGAATACTATTTGGACAATGTCCTCAGCCGGCGTAAACCGCGGTTTTTATTCTCATTCAATGGATACATATTTATCTATAACAGGGGATTTTCTTCTCGAAGGCGCTAAGGTTAACATCACGCACGGGTACGGTTCTTTTGCTTGGGACGGGGAATATTTTTTGACGATAGGTTCCAAGCAGGTCGATTTCAACAAGGTGGAGTTATATCTTGTCAGATTTAAACCTGTTACGCAGGGAGATTCGCTGAAATTAAAGGTAGAAGGAATAGAAAGACTATTCTTAGGTGATAGAAAAAGCATAGACGCCTTAACGTGGATTGACGGACATTTATGGGTATCAAGCGGACAACATACGAGGGTTTCGGGAGAGGGTTCTTTTATATACAAAATGCAGCGTAATCATGAAGGTGATTGGGAAATTGCAGAAACGTTCAAGGCACCCGGGGCAAGATGTCAAGGATTGGCATGGGATGGTGAAAATTTATGGTCTTACGATACGTTCAATGATGCTTTTTATAAGCATAGAATGGATGATAATTTGACTGTGCTTAAGGCATACGGAAGCGTACAGGGGCATACGCTGGATTATTTTAGCGGCATGACTTGGGACGGAAAAAATTTTTGGGCGGGGAATTACTCATTTGATAGAATTTATAAAATCACATTCAAATAGAATCGGTCCGTACTGTAACCTTAGTTCACATTCCCCATTCCCTCGTTATAATTTCTCTGATGACTTTTTCGGGTTTTTTTGTTAACCTTTTATACTCACGTATCCCATGAATACGGGGATTGAATTTTCTAATTACTCCAACCATTTCCTTACCCCTCACCCTACCCTCTCCCACAAGGGGAGAGGAGAAAAAATTAAAAAGGGAGAGGGAGTTAAAAGAATTTCTGGATTCCCGCTCAAAAGCTTGTCCCCGCAATCTTAAGCGGGGAACCAGTTCTTTTTATAAGCGTCTTTTCTGGATTCCCGCTCAAAACACCGCGGGAATGACAAGAAGGGGCGATTTCGGGAATGACAAAATGGTCCGCCTCAGGCGGACGGGGATGACAGATCATAAAGATTTCGGAGGAATGTATGGCTAAAAAGAAATATGTTTACTTCTTCGGCAACGGAAGAGCCGAGGGAAGGTCGGACATGAAGGAACTCCTCGGCGGAAAAGGCGCGGGTCTGGCCGAGATGACGAACGTCGGGCTTCCGGTTCCGGCCGGCTTTACCATAACCACCGAGGTCTGCGACGCGTATTATAAAAATAACAAAAAATACCCCTCCGGCCTTAAGCAAGAGGTCGAAAAGAACCTCAAGCGCCTTGAAAAACTCGTCAATAAAACACTCGGCGACCCGAACGACCCTCTCCTTGTCTCGGTAAGAAGCGGCGCGGCAAGAAGCATGCCCGGCATGATGGAGACCATCCTTAACCTCGGGCTTAACGACAAAAGCGTCGAGGGGCTCGCTAAAAAGACCAATAACAGGCGTTTCGTCTTGGATGCCTACAGGCGTTTCATAACCATGTACGGCTCGACTGCCATGGGTGTGGCGAGGGAGAAGTTCGAGGAAGAATTGGAACTCATAAAGGAAACAAGAACGAGGGTAAGGTTAGGGGTAAGGACGGCCCGCGTGTTCGATACGGACGTGAACGAGGCCGAACTCACGGAACTCATACCGAGGCTCAAGCAAGTCTTCAAGGCCAATACGGGCAAGGATTTTCCTCAAGACCCATTAGTCCAGCTCTGGGGCGCGATAGAGGCCGTCGTCGGTTCGTGGATGGCTGATAAGGCCGTTACCTACCGCAGGGTCGAAAAGATAAACGGGCTTAAGGGCACCGCCGTCAATATCGTGCAGATGGTTTTCGGCAACATGGGAGAGAATTCAGGCACAGGGGTTTGTTTTACGAGAGACCCGAACACCGGGGAAAAGATATTTTACGGCGACGCCCTCATGAACGCGCAGGGCGAGGACGTCGTCGCGGGCATACGCACCCCCATTCACTTAGGCGACCTTAAGCACATAATGCCTGACGTGTATAAGCAGTTGGACAAGGTAAGGGCAAAGTTAGAGAAGCACAATAAAGACATGCAGGACATAGAGTTCACCATAGAGGAAGGCAAACTCTACATACTTCAGACAAGGAGCGGAAAACGCTCTCCGAACGCCGCGTTCAAGATGGCGGTTGACATGGTAAAAGAGGGCCTCATAACCAAAAACGAGGCTTTACTGCGCATAAGCACTCAGGACATAGAAAGGCTTTTCTATCCTGTCATAGACCCTAAGATAGACCTTTCCGAACTCAAGGCCAAACTCTTCGCGACAGGCATAGCGGCGGTTCCGGGCGCCGCGTCGGGAAGCGTCGTGATGAACGCCAAGGACGCCGAGGACTGGGCTGTGAAAGGCAAAAATGTCATACTCGTCAGGAAAGAAACGAGCCCCGAGGACGTCGGAGGAATGCACGCGGCAAAGGGCATACTTACGGCAAGGGGAGGAAAGACCTCTCACGCGGCGGTCGTGGCGAGAGGGTGGGGGAAGTGCTGCATAGTCGGGTGCGAAGACCTGTCCATTGATTATCACGAAAAGACCATAACAGTCGGCAAGACCGTGATAAAAGAAGGCGACGAGATAACCATTAACGGCTCCACCGGAGAAGTATTTAAAACCGCGTTGCCTCTCATAAAGCCGGAGTTTCCTCAGGCCTATAAGACCCTCATGACATGGGCCGACAAGGTAAGGCGTCTCAAGGTAAGGACGAACGTCGACACGCCTTATGACGCGGAAAACGCCATCAGATTTGGCGCCGAGGGCATAGGGCTTTGCAGAACCGAGCACATGTTTTTCGATACCGACGAGAGGCGTCTCGCCATACAGAAGATGATTGTGGCGGAGGACGTAGAGGCGAGGAAAAGCGCGCTCGAAGAATTGCTTCCCTTCCAGAAGCGCGACTTCGTGGGCATATTCAGGGCGATGACAGGAAAACCCGTTACCATAAGGCTCCTCGACCCGCCGCTTCACGAGTTCGTTCCTCACGGCGAAAACGAGCAGAAGCATCTGGCGCAGGCATTGGGGCTTCCGTTCCACGTCGTAAAGAGGAAGATTGACAAGCTCCATGAGGCAAACCCCATGTTAGGGCACAGGGGTTGCCGCCTTTGCATAACCTATCCCGAGATTTTAAGGATGCAGGTCTCCGCCATAATGGAGGCCGCTTGCGAGTGCAAGAAAAAGGGCATAAAGGTTTTCCCCGAAATCATGCATCCCCTCGTGATAGACAGTAAGGAACTTGAAATCCTCGCCGCCATGACGAGGGAGGTCGCGGAAGACGTGATGAAAAGGCAGGGCGTCAAGGTGGAGTATCTCGTCGGCACCATGATAGAGGTTCCGAGGGCCGCGCTCCTCGCGGATAAGATTGCCGGGGTGGCGGAGTTCTTCTCCTTCGGAACGAACGACCTTACTCAGATGACCCTTGGCATGAGCAGGGACGATGCCGGAAGGTTTTTGCCGGACTACGTTGACGAGAAAAAAAGCGGCATACTGAAGGAAGACCCTTTTCAGTCGCTCGACATGGACGGAGTCGGCAAACTCATACAGACCGCCATAGCGCTCGGTCGCGCCGCGAGGCCGAAACTCAAGATAGGGATATGCGGGGAGCACGGCGGAGACCCCGCGACAGTTGAGTTCTGCCACAATAACGGATTCGATTACGTGTCATGCTCGCCTTTCAGGGTGCCCATAGCGCGGCTCGCCGCGGCTCAGGCCGCGCTTAAAAACGCGAAGAGCCTTGCATTGAAGAAAAAGGCTTTGAAGAAAACCTCGAAGAAAAAACAATAGATACGGGCGATTAATAAAATCTTTTATCGCCGTCCTGCGCGAGCGGTTCGGAGCAATGATGATTTTTCGGGCCTACACCCCTATATATAGTGGTTTAGGCCCGTTTTTATACTTTGTATGGTATTTTATTCTTTACAAAGATTTTAAACTTTGTTAACATGCCCTACGGACGGTATAGCCACATGTTGGGTTACGCCGACCCGCGCCGCTTGGCGCGGGTACCCCGAACCCAACATGCTAAAAAATATGAAAATAAAAAAACTCGCCATACACGGTTTCAAATCGTTTTCCGACAGGACGGAGATGCATTTTCCGTCCGGCACCTCGGCCATAGTCGGGCCGAACGGCTGCGGGAAAAGCAATATCGTTGACGCCATAAGGTGGGTCATAGGAGAGCAAAACGCGAGGCACCTCCGCGGCAAGCTCATGGAAGATTTGATATTCAGCGGCACCGAGGCCCGCAAGCCGATCGGCATGGCCGAGGTAACGCTCACCCTTTCGAACGAGTCGGGCAGGGCTCCCGTAAGCTACGCCAACTTTCCGGAGATTGAAATCCAGCGCCGCCTTTACCGCTCCGGCGAAAGCGAATATCTCATCAACAAGGTGCCTTCCCGCTTAAAGGACATAATAGACTTTTTCGGCGATACCGGAATCGGGAGAGAAGCGTATTCCATAATCGAGCAGGGGCAGGTCGGGTGGCTCATAACGGCGAAGCCGGAAGAGAGGCGGAGCATCTTCGAGGAGGCCGCCGGCATAAACAAGTATAAGCACAAAAAAGACGCCGCGCTGAGGCGGCTCGATTCCACCAGGCAAAACCTGCTTCGCGTCGGAGACATAATGGCCGAGGTGAAGCGCCAGCTTAATTCCTTGAACCGTCAGGCGAAGAAGGCCGAGAGGTATAAGGCCTTTAAAGACGAACTCAAAAAGCTGGACCTCTATCTCATGTATCTTCAACTGAAGGCCATGCTCGACAAAAGGTCTCTTGTCGAGAAGGCCATAGCCGAATCCGAGGACAGGGAAATAGCCCTTAGCGCGGACCTGTCGGGCCGCGAAACGCTTCTTCAGAAAACCAATATCGAGTACCTTGAAAAAGAAGGAGATTTCAACGCCTTAAGGGAGAAGAGCTTTGAGCTCGAATCCGGCGTTCAGGCGGAGGAACGCGTCATCGAACTCGCGCGTCTTCGCTCCGACGAGCTTAAGAGGACGATAGGGAGGCTTGCCTCCGACATAGAGGAGTTGAAAGGGCACAGGGAAGTTTCGAAAAAAGAACTCGAAGGGCTTAAGCTTGAGCTCGTTAAGGTCGAGGACGCGATAGACGACAATAAAGTCAGGCTTTCGCGCAAAGAAGACGAAGTCGCGGCCATGCAGAGGGTGCTTATCGAAAAGGAACTCGCGCTCAAGGCCGAGGAAACGTCTTTCATGGATTCCAACGCCATGATTGCGAACGCCAAGCACCTCATGCAGAGTCATATCCGCGAAGAGGAAAACCTCCGGCTGAGGCGCGCGAAGCACGAGAGCGAATCCGCGGACACGCTAAATGCCATAGACGCGAAGGCCGCGCCCTTCGAAGCGCTCAAGGAAAAGATTGGCGCTCTTTTGAAAAGAAAAGAAGAGGGCGAGGCGGAATTCAAAATTAGCGATAAACGGCGCGTCGCGCTTGAGGCCGAGCGCGCCTCCAAAACGGAAGATTTTAATCGCGCAAGCGCCGAGCTTACCTCAAAAAGAGCGCGCCTGAACACGCTTGAAGAAATGGAACGCGGCATGACGGGCATAAAAGACGGAGTGCGCGCGGTTATGGGGAACGATTGCTCGATAAACGTAAAAGGGCTCATGGCGGACGCCATAGAAACCACAAGAGGCTTTGAGAGGGCGGTCGAGGCGGTATTGGGCGAAAGGCTCCAGTACGTGCTGGTCGAGAATCAGGTTGACGGGCTCAGGGCGGTTGAGTATCTCAAGACAAGTTCCGGCGGCAGGGGAAGTTTCGTGCCGCTTAGAGACGTGCGCCTGTACGAGGATTCTTCCTCTCCGGCTTCGTCCGGCGCGCCCGCGTCGACGCCCCGCGGCGCGAAGTTTTTAAGGGAAGAGGTTTCGGTAAAGGACGACTACAAGGGACTTATCTCGTGCCTCATGGGAGATACGCTCGTGGTAAAGGATTTGGCGGAAGCCGTTAATGTATGGAAGGCCAACGGGGCGAGAAGAACCGTCGTTACCATGGACGGAGAGACGATAGACCCGCAGGGCGTGATAACCGGCGGAGCCTCGAACGGAAGCGAAGCCAATATCCTGCTTAAGCGCCGCGAGATAAAAGACCTTTCCGCCGAGACGTATTCTCTTGAAACGTCTTCCAAGTCTCTTGCCGAGGGATTAAAGAGGCTCGATTCCGAACTCGAAGGGCTTAAGGCCGCCATCGAAAACTTTAGGAAGAGGCTTTACTCTGACGACATAGAAAAGGCTAATATGGAGGGTGAGCTCAAGAGGGCAGGGGATGAATTAGAGAGACTTAAGCAAAAGGCAGCCGAGCTTTCCTCCGAACTTCGTTTGACGGACGAAGCGCTTTCCTCCACGGCGCTCAAGAAAGCGGAAATCCTGAAAGAGAGGGAAGGATTAGAGCGCGGCATGGCTTTGAAAGAACTCCGCATAAAAGAGATTTTTGAAGAGACGAAGAGCCTTAAGCAAAAGAAAGATTCGATGCAGGACGACATCTCCGGGATAAAGGTTGTTTTGGCCTCGCTTGAGGAAAGAAAATCGAATATTTCGTCCCAGTCCCTTGATAAGGGCAGGGTTATCTCGGAGACGGAAAAGAGGATTGAGTCCAAGAACTCGGAGATAGCTTCTTCGTCGGCCGAGATAGAGGCCAAGGCAAAAGAGGAACTCTCTCATAAGGAATTGTTGGAGGGGCTTCTTGTAAGGAAGGACGCGCTCCGGAAGGATTTCGTTCAAAGGGAAGAGGAATTGGCATCCGCCTCCGAGGAAATAAAAAAGCTCGAATCCGGGATAAAGGCCGTCAACTCCGAACTCCTGAAGGTGAAAGAAGCGAGAAACGCCGTCACGCTCGAGTTGAGGGAGATTGACCTGACTGCAGCGAACATGAAAGAAAAATCCGTTGAAAGATACGGAACGGACATAACGTCTTACGTTCCGGCAGAGGACGTCCTCGCCATGGAGCGCGGAACTCTTGACGCGAGCGTTACGGAGCTTCGGGAGAAACTCGGCGCCATGGGAGAGGTGAGCCTCTCGGCCTTGGAGGAATACGCGGAGCTTGAAAAGAGGCACGATTTTCTGGCCGTTCAGCAGGACGATTTGAATAAATCGGTCGAGAGCCTCACCTCCGCCATAACAAGGATAAACAGGACCACGAGGGAACTTTTCCGGAAGACGTTCGACGAGGTCAACGCCAAATTCGGCGAGACGTTTCCGAAGTTTTTCACCGGCGGCAGGGCCGAACTCCGGATTACGGGCGAGGGCGATATATTGGAGTGCGGCGTTGACATAGTGGCCCAGCCGCCGGGGAAGAAACTCCAGAACATAAACCTCTTATCCGGCGGAGAGAAGGCCCTTACGGCCACGGCCCTCATATTCGCGATATTCCTCATAAAGCCGGCGCCGTTCTGCCTTTTGGACGAGGTTGACGCTCCTTTGGACGACGTGAACGTCGACAGGTTCAACGGCTTCGTCAAGGAAATGTCCACCCACAGCCAGTTCATACTCATAACGCATAACAAAAGAACCATGGAGATGGCCGACACGCTCTTCGGCATAACAATGCCGGAGCCCGGAGCGTCGAAGATCGTAACGGTTGCCTTGTAGGCGGAGGTTCGTTCGTGTCGTTCCGGAAAATCCTCGAAACCTTGACTTCAAAATCTCATGCCAGAGGCGCGGTGATGCTCGACTTCGAAGGCGAGCTGGTGGATTCTTTTTCCGTTGCCGAGGGGCTTGAGCTCGACGCCATAGGCGCGCACAAGGGACTCATCTTAAACATGCTTAAGGACGTGGCCGCGAACACCCTTGATAACGACGAGGTGAAAAGCGTGGCCATACAGGCGGGGGACTCCAAGATAGTCATGTCGCCCCTTAAGGACGGCTATTATCTGTTGGTCGTTACGGACAAATGGAAGCCCTTCGGCCGCGTGATGTTCGAGTCCAAAAGGGCCGCAAGAGAGATAGAGAAGGAGATGGGGTAGGGGGGGGATTGAGGTGAGGGGAAAAAAAGACTCTGGATTCCCGATTAAAACCTCGAGAATGACAAAAAAATGAGTATGGGTTTATATGTCTAAAGAACCAAATCCGACAAACTTTATCGTTGAATTACTTGTTCAATCGCTCAAGCAAAACGATGCTGTTGTTGCGCAAGCAGTACCTATGGCCGTAAACTATTGGCTTCAAGTATCTGATAGTAACCAGATTGAAGAAAAAAGCGATTTTTCGAGCAGTTCTTAGTCAGATTCAATAATCTAAAAACTCGCGTCAAGGACAATCCCGTTCATATAGAAATCGTGGCTTCGAACAATGATTTAGACTTCGAGGATACGTGCGTTCGATTAATGTATGCCTTGTTACGCATCGAAAAAATCGAACAACATCACACCGGCAGGATCGTTGTCGTTCCTGATAGTTACAAAAAAGAATGGCAAATGTGTCAGCGGTATGCGCCTTATATTAAAAAAACTGCCGGTAAGATCTTGAAACGATATTTTGATATTACCGCAGATTTTGCCAAAAAAATTGAAGTCGAACTTCCTGACTGGTTTAAAAAATTGCCTGACAGAATAGATTTTAGTCCACTTAAACCTTCTATTTTTGGTTTGTATGAGGTGTCGGGCTTTATTGATGATGCCGGTGATTGCTTGCCAGGTGATTTTAAAGAGCAGATGGACGATGCCATTAATGGAATCAAGTTTTTTGAAGGACGTATATTAGGCTGTGGAATAGAGGAACTATGGGATAGATATGTGAAAGCGCCACAATTATTCATTCCTACCTTTATCCACGCAAAGAACCCGGAGGCTTTATACAGGCTATACGAAGAAGTTGTAAGAACATATTCGGGCAAAAACTATTTAGCATGCATAGCGCTCTGTCGCGCCATCCTTGAATATTTATTGAATAATTATTACGAATGTGAAACGTCCGCCAAGAACCTTTCAGGTAAGATTAAGTATGCAGGAGAAAAATACCCTAATTTACGAAAGTATAAATTATGGGAGAAGAAAAAAACCGCCGACGATATATTACATGATTATAGCGGCAAGGACATCGAAGAAACCGCTGTGATAGATTTTATAAGAACAATTAAGTATCTTATTGCTGACATACCATCGAAAAAGCAAGACAACCAGCCCGCATAATTATTTCAGTTTTGCTATTTACTCGTTCGACCCTTCGACAGGTTTAGGGCGAGCGGTATTCCTTTTCCTCTTGAAAATTCCGGGGACATCATACGTAACTTCAATTAGGTTTGGCAATTAAAGGGATTGCGTAGCGGTACGGGTTGTGCTGGATTTATCTGTAAACTTCTTTTCGGTGGGCAATTCTGAAGACTTTTATGGTTTTTTCGGATTCGTCAATCTCGTAAAGTATTCTGTAGTCTCCGGCGCGTATTCGCCACCGCGCCCCGCCTCCGGAGAGTTTCTTCGAGTTGTGAGGCCTTGGATTTTCGCGTAATCCCAAGATTATTTTTTCAAATTTCTTGAGCAATTCCCCCCTGAATCCATCGAGGTCTTTTTGAGCCGGAGGCGTTAGCCTGACGTCATAGATCAAGAGGCCTGTCCTTTTTTGCGCTTCGAGAAGTAGTCCTCGGCCGGAATTGTCCTGCCCTTAACCTCCCTTGCTTCTTCGATGAGGATAATGTCCATAAGGTCTTCCCTTAACGCATGGTCGCTTACGACCTTTTCGATGAAGGCCTCTCGCTCGGTATTTTTAAGGGCTTTAAAGGCCGTAAAAAAGACCTCAGCCGTTGCTTCGCTTGTTTTCAATGCGCCACCTCCATTTATGGCATTATATCAAACTGTCTTAAAGATAACAATTTTTTACTGTTCCCATGCTCCGGCGTGGGAACGGTATCCGGTTTTTCCGGATTCCCGCTTCCGCCTGAGGCGGACGGGAATGACAAACAAAAAAACCAAGAATCGATAGGGCGGACGGTTTTCCCCCTCTCCCTGTCTCTCTCCCATCCGCCAATCAGTAAGGCGGGGGAGAGGGGGAAAACTACGATCCTCTGATTAAAACTCTAAATCTTTTCAGGATTTTTCGGCCGTAAGTTTCTCCACATCCTTCATCGTTACGCCGCTAATCCGCAAGAGTTTTTTCCTCGATTTAAGGCCTTCCAGAATTTCGATACGGGATTTTTTGACGTCGAAAGCGTCCGAGAGAAATTCAACGAGAGCCTCGTTGGCCTTGCCCTCCACGGGAGGAGAGCTTATCCTTATCTTCAAATACCCGTCATGCTCTCCGGATATCGAGCTTTTGCTTGCCCCGGGCTGGACGTAAATCTTAAGGCAGAGCGAGTCACCTTTTTGAATCGCGAAGGGAGGGTCTTTTTTTTTATTAATCCCCCCGGCCCCCTTTGAAGAAGGGGGAGCATCGCTGGTTTTGGAGGCGACCATTAAGGAGAGAGCCTAAGTCGCATGGCTAATTCGAAGAGCGTGCCGATGAGGAATTTCCGGAGGAACATTATCGCGACGAGCACTATAATGGGCGAGATGTCTATGCCGCCCATTTGGGGAAGCATTCTTCTTATCCTGTAGAGGAGCGGCTCGGTGGTCTTGTACAGGAACTGCACTATCGGGTTATAGGGGTCGGGGTTTACCCATGATAGAATCGCCCTCGCTATGATAATCCACATATAGGCGTAAAGGGCCCACGAGAGAACCTCTGCTATGGCCTCAATGAAGTTTGCCGGCACGAACATGATGTTTTAACCCTTTCCCCGATACGGAGTATGGCGGCCTACTTCGCCGCTTTATTTTTCGCTATTCTGCGCCTTGGCACGGGAGCAGGGATTTTTTCCGCGTTTTTTCCGAATTCCCGTGCTATTTATTATATCCGGTTCCCTGCTCAAAACCTTGTCCCCGCAATCTTAAGCGGGTGTCTGCGTTATTACCGTAGGGGCACGATGCATCGTGCCCCTACAAAAACCCTGCGTTATTACCGTAGGGGCACGATGCATCGTGCCCCTACAAAAGCCCTGCCCTACATTAAAGACAAAAAGAACTGGATTCCCGCTCAAAAGATTGCGGGAATGACAAGAAGGGGCGACCGCGGGAATGACAAGAAGGGTCCGCCTGAGGCGGACGGGAATGACAAAATGCCTACCCCTCTGACAATTCTTTTGCCCTTTTTATCGCGGCGTCAATCGCCTTTTCAACGATTTTTCTTATGCCCGATTCTTCGAACACCTTAAGCCCGGTTACGGTCGTGCCGCCCGGGGACGAAACCATGCGTATGAGTTCAAAGAGTTCGGTGCCGCTTTCCTTTGCGAGTTTCGCGGCGCCGAGCGTCGTTTGAATCACGAGTTTTTTCGCGTCTTCCCGGGACAAGCCGTTTTTCTCGGCCGCCTCTATCATGGAGGCCATGAAAAGAAATACGTAGGCAGGGCCGCTTCCGCTTACTCCGGTTATCGCGTCCATCATCGATTCGTCCTCGACAACCACGACCTCTCCGATTGAGGAGAATATCCTGCGGGCGATATCCAGGTCGTCCTTTGTCGCTCCCTCTCCGGCAAAAACCCCCGTGGCTCCGGCTTTGACGAGCGCCGGCGTGTTGGGCATGGCGCGTATGACGGGAGGTAGTATCTTAAGGCCGCCCCTTATAAGCGCGTCTTCCATGTATTTCGTCCTTTTCCCCGCGGCCACGGATATGAGGAGTTTTCTCTTGCCGAATGCCTTCGCCGTTTCCAAAAGCGCCCCTTCCATGTCAGAGGGTTTTATCGCCATGACAACAACGTCCGAGTCTTCGATAACCGAGGAGTTATTGCTGACTATGCGTATCTCGTATTTTTCGGCTAAAGAGGCGAGTTTGGCGCTGTCCTTGTCGCTTGCGATCACGCGCGACGGCGTTACGAGCTTTGCCGACAGTATCCCTTTGATAATGGCCTCGGAGATGTTGCCCGCGCCTATGAAGCCTATGGTTTTGTTTTTGAACATGGCGGGTTAAGTCTTTGTTGTTTTCTTCGCCGGCCTTTCGCCGAATATGGCGCGTCCGATCCTCACTATGGTCGCTCCTTCTTCTATCGCCACCTCGAAATCGTGGCTCATGCCCATGGAGAGTTCGCGCATTGAGACGTTCGGGATGCGTTCGCGGTTTATGCGTTCCGCTATTCTCCGCAGGGTTACGAAGTAGGGGCGGCTCGATTCCCGGTTATCTTGATAAGGAGGAATGGCCATAAGGCCTTTTATCTTGATGTTAGGGAATTCGGATGCCTTGCGCGCAAGTTTCTCGACGTCTTTTATGTCAACCCCGCCCTTGTTCTTTTCTCTCGCGATATTCACCTGTATGAGAATATCAATGTCTTTTTTGGCTCTTTTGGAGAGTTCTTTCGCGAGGTCTAGGGAATCCACTGTTTCTATCATGTCAAAGAGTTCGACCGCGAATTTGGCCTTATTTTTCTGAAGATGCCCCAAAAAGTGCCATTGAACGGGCTTTTTATTGAATTTTTCTATCTTTTCTTGGGCTTCCTGCACATAGTTTTCTCCGAACGCGATTGCTCCGGCCTTTATTGCCTCGGAAATCTTCTTTACGTCAATTGTCTTGGTGACCGCGACGAGTTTTACCTCCGAGGCTATGCGCCCGGATTTCCTCGCGGCGCGTTCGATTTTTTGCATGATTGATGAGAGATTTTCAGCTATGCTTTCGCCCATGCAAGCCCTCTCGTTTTTAAGGCGTGAACCGGTTTATGACCGTCCTACACTCACGGTTTCCATGTTTTCCTGAAACATACCCCTTATAGCATAACGCCGCTTTTAATGAAAGGAAAATTTTATAAGGATACAAGGTTAGCCGCAGGAGAGGGATTTATGGCAAAATATATAGTAAAAACAAGGTGTTATACGTAAGATAGGCGGGTGGCTAAAATGCCGTTATTAAAATAACCCCGATAAGCATGACAATGCTTCCCAAAAGCCTCTCATTGATTTTTTCTTCTTTAAACAGAGCCCAGCCGTAAAAAACGCTCATTACGAGGCTTAGTCTTTTTACCGATATCATGTAGGCGACGTCAGTCATGCTTATGGCCGTAAAGTGCGATACCATCATGACAGAGGTGAAAAACCCTATGGGAAGAAATGTCATTGGCCTTGAAAATCCTTGCCTGAGTTTTCCTTTGCGGCCGACTATGACGGTAAGTATCAAGGCCAAGATAAGAGGGTATATAAAGCCGAAAAAAACCGGACTCGAGTGAGTGACCGCGATCTTGCCGAGGGTCGAGGTAATCGCGTAGATTATGGCCACGATTATCATGAGGAGCGAGCCTTTTTCTCTTCCTATGGCCTTTAATGGGCCCGATAAGCCGGCTTTTGACGCGCTCGCGTTAAGAAGATACGCTCCAACGGCGATAAGCGCTATTCCCGCGAATCCCGATTTATCGGGCTCCTCGCCAAGCATGAAAAACGCTATTACTATTATGAATATGGGGCTTAACGCCATGAAAGGCACCGTAAGGGAAAGGGGGGATATTTTTATGGCCTTCACGTAGAGTATGAGAGCCGTGAGTTCCAGGGGAAGGAGCGCGAGAAGGGTAATAAAAAACGTCGAGTCAAGCGGAGGTATGGGCACGAAAAAAAGCGCCAGCGCGACGAACGGTATTGCGTAGGCCTCCCTTACCCACACTATGATTATCTCGTCAGTCAGGCGAAGCGCCCTTTTGCTCAGGGCATCGGCCGTGGAGAGGGAAAACGCCGTAAGAAGGGACAGAAGCACCCATGTCATAAGGATATTTTATTCCTTTTTCAGCGGCAGGCAAGGGGAATGTTTGGCAGGGGTGACCCCTGCACCCGCAATGTGTTAACTGCCTTATGCCTATGCAAACCTAAAAAGTTCGATTATTCAATTGCCGTCTGCAGGACCGCGCCGAAAGCCATGCCGGCATTGACAATCTTGGCGGTGCTTGGTATAAGAAAGGCATATCATGGTAAGAGGCATCCCGAAAAGCGTGCTTATAGCGGATAACGTGCAGGAAAGGTGCCTCGCGCTTTGCACCATCATCAACAGATTCGGGTATAACGTGTTCGTGGCGGATAATGAGGCGTCTTTTTCGAGGATGTTCCTCGGCCTCATTCCTCATGTCGCCATATTAAACTTGAGGATGCCTTTGATAGGCGGAAAGCCGGTAATCGAAGCGGTTAAGGCCGTTAAGGCGTGGGATGCCGTGGCCATAGTCGCCATGTCCGGCAGGGAAGACCAAAAACTTCTCGACGAGAGCGTGAAAAAAGGCGCGAACGCGTCTTTCGCGTGGCCGTCTCCTCCGAGCGAGATATTCGGCATAATAGAAAAATTGACCGAAGCCAAGCCGAGGCAGGCCCCGCGCCTCCGGATACTTTTCAAGGCGTCGGTTGCGACTCAGGACGAGGGGTGGTTAGCCTATGCCACAAGCCTCTCCGAAAACGGGGTTTTCATACGCACCGTTAAGAATCTTTCGATAGGGACGCGTGTTAATCTCAAGCTCGACGTGCCGGCGCCGCAACCCATTCAACTCTTCGGCGACGTCATATATAACGTCCCCCGGAAACAGGGCTCTTTTATCGAGCCGGGCATAGGCGTGCGTTTCGTTGGCCTCGACCCGAAGGTCAAAGCCGATTTGAAGACCTTCATAGAGGGCATGTTAATCGCCATCGTTGACGAGGAAAGCCCGGTTTAGCGCAAACGCAATAAATGCCTTCATACTGCGTTCCGCTCCTCTGAAAATCCTCGACGCACCGTGAAAAGTGCGCCTGCGGTTTTCCTCGTCGCGCGCCTTGTCTGAAGCCATTTCTTGCGTTTGCGTTACGCGCCGAGTTCGTATCGTACTATTCCCACCCCGATTATCGCCGCCGTCTCTACTCTTAAAATATTGCTTCCGAGGCTTACGCAGATAAAGCCCGCCTTCTCGGCCTCTTTGACCTCTTCTTCGGAAAGTCCTCCTTCGGGGCCTACGAGGAGAGCCGCTTCCATAATCCCCCCGCTTCCCGTTGCAATGCTTCGCTGCAACGGGAGCCCAGCCCCTTTGGAAAAGGGGGGAATTGTTTTGAAAAATTCCTTAAGGCTCATAATCCCGCTTCCCTGTTTAAGCATTATCTTGAGGCTCGTTTTATCGCAAAAAGACAGGGCCTCTTTGAACGAGCAATATGGGGCTATCTCCGGGATGTCCGGCCTTCTCGATTGTTTCGCGGCCTTGAGGGCTATGTCCTTCCATCTGTTGGATTTTTTCTGCTTCAAGTCCCGTTCCTCGATTGTCGTGGATTTTTCGGATTTAAAGGGGATTACGCGGTTTACCCCGAGTTCAATTGTTTTTTGGATTATGAGTTCCATTCTTTCTTTTTCAGGCAATGCCTGAAAAAGGGTTACGCGAAGGATATTTTTCCTGAACCCCGTGTCCTCGAACACCAAAAGCGTTGAAGAGGTTTTTCCCTGCGCGACTACCCGTGCCCTGAAAAGCCTTGCGTCTGAATCGGAAATGGTTACTGCCCCGCCTTTTCTCAAATTCCAGAGAAGGAGGTTGTCGTTATTCGCTCCGATAGCAACAAGTTCTTCGCCAAGAGAGAGTTTCTTATCGAATATTATTTGTCCCGTTGAGTGCATGGCGAATCAATAATCCCCTTCGGGTAATCTCAATTATTTTGTGTCATAAAGGAAGAGGAAGCGGCTTCTTGTTGTTTGTTTTCGTAGGGCAGACCTTTAGAGCCTGCCCCCGCAATCTTAAGCGGGGGTCTGCGTCTTTACGCAAGGCTAAAGCCTTGCCCTACGTAAAAAACCCCTTTGCACCCTCCCCTTCACCCCTGCTTGCATAAAGGGGATTCTATATGTTAAGTTATGGGACTGTCAATCGATAAATATATGCATAAAAGAGCAGTCATACACGCGGACATGGACGCGTTTTTCGCCTCCGTCGAACTCAAGAAAAGGCCTGAACTAAAGGGCTCTCCGGTTATCGTCGGAGGTTCGGGAGATCCGTCCAAAAGAGGGGTCGTGTCGGCGGCGTCCTACGAGGCGAGGAAGTTCGGGGTCAAGTCCGGCATGCCGCTCAGGACGGCGAAGAGGCTTTGTCCGAAGGCCGTGTTTTTGCCGGTTGATTTCGAGGCATACGAGGCTGAGTCCGAAAAATTCATGGACATATTAAGAAGCTATACCGAACTTGTCGAATCCTTCGGCCTCGACGAGGCGTTTGTCGAACTTACGCCGGTCGAAGGGGAGGACGCCTTTCTTAAAGCCATAGACGCGGGAAGAGGGATTAAAAAAAAGGTTAAGGAGACGCTCGGCCTTTCCTGCTCAATCGGCATAGGGCCGAATAAATTAATCGCCAAGATGGCGAGCGACATGAAAAAACCCGACGGCTTTGTCGTGGTGCGGGATAAGGACGTTACCAGGGTATTAAAGGATATGCCCGTAAGAAAACTATGGGGCGTCGGGCCCAAGACCGAGGAGCGGTTTGTTTTTTTGGGAATCAAAACAATAGGAGAGCTTTCAAAGGCGCCGCTTCGGCATCTTGAGGCGAACTTCGGGCCGAGTTTCGCGACCATGCTCCACGAGCATTCTCTCGGCATTGACTTTAGCCCTGTCGTGCCGTTTCACGAGCCCCGCTCGATGTCCCGCGAGGTTACATTCGAGCAGGACACCAAAGACGCGCATCTCATAAAAGAGACCCTTTTCGAGCTTACGAAGGATGTGTCCGAAAGGCTTAAATCCGGCGGTTACGGGTGCAGGACAGTCGTCATAAAGCTCCGTTACCGCGACTTCAAAACCATAACGAGGACGAGGACGATGGATGAGAGGACGGACTCCCAAAACGACATCTGGACAGCCGCGAGGGAACTCCTTGAAAAAGAGGATTTGAGCGTCGAAATCAGGCTTGTCGGCGTAAAATTGGGAGACCTCGAAAAAAGGGGCGGCAAATAGATTGCGCGATAAGACCGAGGCGCGGTAAATTCTCCTTGAAGTCGGAGCGGCATTAAGGTTATAATAAAGACATAAAATCCACTTAGAGGCGTCGGTTATGTTGAAGAAGTTGGCTGTTGCGTTGCTGGTTTTGTCGCTCATGTCCTTTTCGTCGGTTTCGAGGGCCGAGGACATGATGAAAGAGACCCTTAACGACGCTGTTTACGGCGGACTCATAGGCGGCATATCAGGCGCGGCTGTCATGGCGTTTACCAGCGAACCCGATGACCATTGGGATTACATACCCAAGGGCGCCGCGGTAGGAGTGCTCGTCGGAGTTCTTTACGGGCTCGTGGTCCATTCCGAAGCGCTTGCCGATTCCGAGACGGAAAAGCAGGCCGGCATTGCGTTGCCCACGATTGAAACAATGAAGGTGGTGGACGAGAGGACGCAAAGCGTCGAGGTAATAAGTCTCGTAAATGTTTTAAGGTATAATTTTTAGATTAAGCGTTTTCTCTCCGGAACCGGTTAGGGACATGCCCATCATCCGGCTAAATCATACCTTCCAGTTCGTCCGCCTTGCCGATTGGCGGACGGAGCATCGAAATTTTAACATTACTGTCGAATAATTGAGATTATGGCGGACTTTTCGGATTATTTCAGGGTTTTGCTTTTAAAGGCTCCGGTCATCCTCCTTGCCCTTACGGCGCATGAGTGCGCGCACGCGTGGGTCGCGAGGCGGAAGGGCGACGATACGGCCTACATGCTCGGCAGGGTTACGCTTAATCCCCTAAAGCACCTTGACCTTGTCGGCACCATCATGCTTTTTTTTTCCGGTCTTTTCGGCTGGGCAAAGCCCGTGCCCGTTAATCCGCGCAACTTTAAGAACCCCTCGAGAGACATGATGTTGGTGAGCATCGCCGGGCCGTTCGCGAATCTTGTTTTGGCCGCGGTCTTTGCCGTTCTTTACAGCGTGATGCTGTCTTCCGCGCAGTATAGCGAGGCGCTTCTCCGTTCCGAGTTCTTCGTTCCGCTTTTTTTCATGGTAAAGGGCGGCATATACGTTAACGTCGGGCTCGCGATCTTCAACATGCTCCCCATTCCCCCGCTTGACGGAAGCAAGGCGCTTTATCACTTTCTTCCCGAGCAGGCCGCTTTAGGCTACAGGAGGATAGAGCCGTACGGGTTTTTCATACTCCTCCTTTTCATCGTTACCGGCGCGCTGGATAAATTCATGGGGCCAATAGTGTATTACGCGATAAACGCCTTTATGCCGGGGGGATTTTAGGATGCCTTCCGTAAATTCCGGCCGCGTGGTAAGCGGCATGCGCCCCTCCGGAAGGCTTCACTTAGGGCACTACCACGGCGTTCTGGAAAACTGGCTCAGGCTTCAGCGAGAATGTGAGTGTTTTTTCTTCGTAGCGGACTGGCACGCCTTAACGACCGAGTACGCGAACCCCAAAGGCATAACCGCGAACGTCGAAGAGATGGTCGTTGATTGGCTCTCCGTTGGAATAGACCCTGAGCGCTCGGCCGTGTTTCTTCAAAGCTCAATCATGGAGCACGCGGAACTGCACTTAATCCTTTCCATGATAACGCCGGTTCCGTGGTTGGAGAGAAACCCGACTTATAAAGAGCAACTTACGGAATTAAAAGACAAGGACATCCATACTTACGGGTTTTTGGGTTACCCGGTGCTGCAGACCGCGGACATAATAATATACAAGGCCAACAAGGTGCCCGTGGGGCAGGATCAGGCCCCGCACATAGAACTCACGAGGGAGATTACGAGGAGGTTCAATAATTTTTACGGCGCGGTCTTCCCCGAGCCCGAAACCCTTTTGACCGAATCGGCGAGGGTCTTGGGCACGGACGGCCGCAAGATGAGTAAATCCTACGATAACGCCGTTTATCTGAGCGACCCGCCCGAAGTAGTCGAAAAGAAAATACTCACAATGACGACCGACACCGCGCGCATGAGAAGAACGGATACCGGCAATCCCGAGGTCTGCCCCGTATTCATAACTTTCCATAAGTTGTATTCTTCGAGCGAAATAATCGAATGGGTGGTTAGCGGATGCAGGAGCGCGGGCATAGGGTGCATAGAGTGCAAAAAGTCCGTTATTCCGAAGGTATTGGAAAAATTAAGGCCCATACAGGAAAAAAGGGCGCTTCTCGTCAAGGAGCCCGATAGGGTCAGGGCCGCTCTCTTAAAGGGCAACGAGAAAGCGAAGGCCATAGCAAAGAAGACCATGGAAGAAGTAAGGCGCGCCGTGGGGCTCGCGTAAGGATTTTTGATGCCATGTCCTACAAGGTGAAACTCGACATATTTGAAGGTCCCCTGGACCTTCTCCTCTACCTCATAAAGAAAAACGAGGTGGACATCTACGACATCCCCGTCTCCGTCATAACCGAAGAGTATCTGAAATACATAGACGCGATGAAGAGCATGAATTTGGAACTCGCCGGAGAGTTCCTCTTGATGGCGGCCACCCTCATACACATAAAAAGCAAGATGCTCCTGCCTTTGCCCGAGGAGGGCGAAGAAGAGGAGGAGGGCGCGGACCCGAGGGCCGAGTTGATGAGGCGGCTTATCGAGTACAGGAGATTCAAGGCCGCGGCGGACGAGCTTTACGCGAGGAATCTCCTCGGGAGGGACGTGTTCGGAAGAGGCATGCCGTTTTTTTCGGACGAGCCGGAAGATGAAGAGCCGCTTGAGGCCGGGCTTACGGACGTTACTCTCTTTGATTTACTCGGGGCCTTTACCGAGATACTCAAACGCGCGCCCAAGACCTATCACATAGACATAACGGTTGACAGGTTCAAGGTGCAGGATAAGATTAATTATATAATGGATTTTCTCACGAGGGCGAAGAGCATGACGTTCCGGGAGTTTTTCCCCTCCGATGCGGTTAAAGGCGAGGTCATAGTGACTTTCTTGGCCATACTCGAACTCGCGAAACTTTGCATGATAAGTCTTAATCAGACCGAGGACGGAACCATAAGGGTTTACTGTCCTTCGCCGGGCGGCTTTGTTGCTTCCGAGGGAGAAGCAAGCCCTCAGGCGTAAAAAAGAACTCCCTCTCCCTTAATTTTTTCTCCTCTCCCCTCGCGGGAGAGGGTAGGGTGAGGGGGAATAGTTAGTAAGATGCAGTAAGTTCCAAAGTTAAATTTATTTCCACAGGGAGATTTATAATGACAAAAGACGAACTCAAGCCCATAATCGAATCAGTCATATTCGCCGCGGACCATCCTGTGGGAACCGATAAACTCTGCAACATACTGGAGGGTGAAAAAAGAGAAGACGTGAAAGACGCCCTCGGCGAACTCGTATTGGAGTATAAGACCGCTGACAGGGGCTTTTACATAGAAGAGGTCGCGGGCGGTTTTCAGATGAGGACGAACCCATCGCTCGCTCCGTGGATAAAGAAACTCTTTAAAATCGGGCTTCAGAAGATTTCAAGGGCCTCTCTCGAAACCCTCGCCATTGTCGCGTACAAACAGCCCCTCACGAGGGCCGAGTTGGAAGCCATAAGGGGAGTTGATTCGGCGGGGGTTCTGAAAACCCTTCTCGAAAGACGGCTCGTCAGGATAGTCGGAAGAAAAGAAGAACCCGGACGGCCGGTGGTTTACGGCACGACAAAGGAATTTTTGGAGACATTCAACCTTAAAGACCTCTCGTCTCTCCCGACGCTTAAGGACATAGAGTCCATAACAGAGGTAGTCGGAGAGGAGTTCGAGACAGGGGAAGGCGAGGCATCGGCAAGTGGCGGAAGAGAGACTGCAGAAGATAATATCGCGGGCGGGGATAACGTCCAGACGGAAGGCGGAGGAACTGATAATTCAGGGGAGGGTTCGGGTCAACCGTAAGGTCGTAACCGAACTCGGCGCGAAGGCGGACCCCGACTCAGACCGCGTAGACGTTGACGGAGAGCTTATAAGTTTCAAGGGGCCGAAGGTTTACGTTCTTTTGAACAAGCCCAAGAGTTTCGTAAGCACCCTTTCCGATAACGTGGGGCGGCCGACGGTGGTGAGCCTCGTCAACGTAAAGGAGAGAGTTTTTCCCGTGGGCAGGCTCGACTACGACGCCGAAGGCGTGATGCTCCTCACTAACGACGGGGATTTCACGAATAAACTCATTCATCCTAAGTATCACGTCCCGAAAAAATATCTCGTCAAGGTGAGGAATATTCCGGACGAGGCGACGCTCCAGAAACTCCGCGACGGCGTTTACCTCGACGACGGAAGAACGCGGCCCGCCATCGTAAAGTTCGTGAGAAAAACCGAGGGCAACGCGTGGATAGAGATTACCGTAACCGAGGGCAAAAACCGCCTCATAAAAAGGATGTGCCAGAGGGTCGGGCATCCTGTGAATAAACTCAAAAGAATCGAGTTCGCGGGCATAGGAGTCGGCAAACTCGGATTAGGAGAGTGGAGGTTTTTGACCGCGAAAGAGGTCGAGGGCTTAATCTCCCGGCCTATGCCTTTGCCGTTGCCGAGGACAAAGCCCCGTCCGGGCGCTCAGACAAAGCCCGCGCGTCAGGGGAAGCCGGAGCGTTCAGGGAAGCCTGAGCGTTTAGGGAAGCCGGAGGAGCGTTCCGGGAAACCTGCGCGTCCAGCGAGGACGGAGCGTTTTACAAGACCGGAGCGTTCAAGGAAACCTGCGCGTTTCGGAAAGTCGGAGGAGCGTTCAGGGAAGCCTGCGAAACGGAAAACGGGGAGGTAGGGGGAGAATCAGGAGTGTTTTTTTAAGGAAGATTGAAGATTTTCTTCAAGAAAGATGTCCTTGCGTAAAATGCCCGTGACGTGCTTCCGTGCCCAGGCCCTTTGGTTCGGGGCTGAATAAAAACACCCATTTTGCCGGTCAAGGCGGAAAAACCTTTCGTGATAATCGTATTTCGTATTAATTCGTAATCCGCTTTTACCTGATTGTAGATTTCCGGATCGTCTAAGTCAAAAGTCTGTACGTCATAGAGAAGCGACTTTTTTTCGTCGCGGTTTTCCCAGATCCTGCCAGGAATGACCATTTTTTTCATCTTCATCAACAAGTGACTGTCTTCAAACTTTGTTCTGCTTACGTTGTAAGGATCGATCATAGTTATAGCCATAGTTTCTTTAACAGTTAACTTTCCGTTCTTGAGATATTTAAGAGAGATTGTCTTTAATTCCCAAGAGCCGAAGTTCGGCGATTGAGAAGAATTCAAAGGCAACCCCAGGTAGCGTTCGATAGTATGCCCTGCCCAGCCTTTATTCTTTTTGCCATTTATAAAGACGGTCATTTCGCACTTATCGGCAAGTTTTCTAAGATCTTGTCCGATAAGTTTGGATATCCTCTTCATGGCTTCTTGTCGTTCCACGATAACTCCGCAAGCGTGGCTTAAATGCCAGACGCTACTTTTCTAAGGTCTAATAAGGCCGGCTTTCTTATCGCTTCGTATAGTCGCCTTTTCGAGAGGTTTAGATATTCTTCCTCAAGGTCTATGCCAACATATTTTCTATTTAAAATGGCCGCGGCGACTCCGGTCGTCGAACTGCCGCAGAAGGGATCTAAAATCAAGTCACCTCCTTTCGTAGAGGCGAGTACTATCCTTTTCAAGAGTTCCAATGGCTTTTGAGTCGGGTGCTTGCCGAATTTCTTTTCTTCTTTTTGGGTGGATCCCATCTCCCAGACATTTCTCATCTGCTTGCCGTTATTTATTTTTTTCATAGATTGATAATCGAAGTAATGTTTGCTCTTTGTATTCTTCGCGGCCCACAAAACTATTTCAGTCGAATGAGTAAAATAGCGGCAAGAGAGGTTGGGCGGGGCGTTACGCTTATACCAGACAATGTCGTTTAGGATTTTGTAGCCGAGTTCCTGCATGGCGAAACCGATGGAATAAATAATATGAGTTGTGCCTGAAACCCAGATCGTCCCGTTCGGCTTCAATACGCGCTGGCAAGCCTTAAGCCATTCGAGGTTGAATTTGTGGTTTTCCGTAACGCCTTTTGACTTGTCCCATTTGCCTTTATTGACAGAGACCATCTTTCCCGCGTGGCAGGTTATTCCGCCGTTTGATAGGAAGTAAGGCGGGTCGGCGAATATCATGTCAACCGAGTTTTCTCTGGCGCGGTTCAATATCTCAACGCAGTCGCCTTTCAGGAGACGCGCGTTACGCGCAGGGTCGTCGTAATACACGGAATACGGCGCAACCTTGCCGTAAGAAGCCGGCTCCTCGGAGACATAAAAAGAAAGATTGTCTTCAGGTATCTCGTAGATTGCGCCCGGTTTCTTCTTATTTGATTTTCTTGGCATCCATGTCCTTAAACAGTTCGGAGATTTTTATATTCAGGGCGTCGGCTATCCTGAATAAAACCTTAAGAGACGGGTGTCTAAGGCCGCGTTCGATCTGTCCGATATAGCTTGTATGGATGTCCGCCGCCTCGGCGAGTTTTTCCTGCGAGAGTTTTTTTTGTTCTCTTATCCGTTTTACGGATAGGCCGAGGGTTTTTTGGCGTGAGTCATTTGTCCGCTCTTTAGACATACGGCTTCAAGTATAAATTCTTACAAATAGTATTTAAAGAGACTATTTGTAATAATGAATCTCCCTCTCCCCTTTGGGGAGAGGGCAGGGGTGAGGGCGAAAGCGGAGATGATAAACGAGATGCTGAAACAAGTTCAGCATGACAAGAAGAAAGACGCGTAACACAGGCGGACACGGACGCTTCTCTTTTGAAATAACCCGCCCTTCAAGATATAATGCACTCATGGTTTTATCCTCGAAAAAACAGCGCGAAGTCCTAAAGGGGTTTTATAAAGCCCTCTTTTCTTCCTTCGGGCCGCAGGGGTGGTGGCCGGGGAGGACCAAGTTCGAGGTAGTGGTCGGCGCTATACTTACCCAGAACACCAACTGGAAAAACGTCGAAAAGGCCATAAAGAATCTTAGAGCGCGCAGGCTTTTGAATCCGCAAGGCATGCACGACTTGAGCGTCCATGAACTCGCGGCACTTATCCGTCCGGCCGGTTATTTCAACGTCAAGGCAAAGAGGCTTAAGCACTTTCTGAATCATCTTTTCGATAATTACAGTGGCAACCTCGATGGGTTTTTTAAAAGAAGGACTGATGTTTTAAGGGAAGAACTCCTTAATATAAACGGCATAGGCCCTGAAACGGCCGACTCCATTCTTCTTTACGCCGCGAATCGTCCTATCTTCGTCATTGACGCTTACACCAAGAGGATTCTCCTCAGGCATTGCATGATAAAGAAACACACCGATTATCACGAGATGCAGAGGCTTTTCATGGAAAACCTCGTGCACGATTCTCCTATGTTCAACGAATACCACGCCCTCATAGTAAAAACAGGCAAGGACTTCTGCAAAACAAAAGAGCCTCTTTGTTCGAGATGCCCGTTAGGGAGGTTTTTGTAGATTCTACTCCCCCTTACCCTTTTATTTGTTTGTCATTGTGAACCCTTCGGCTTCGCTCAGGGCAGGCTCCGTGAAGCAATCTCGTGGTTATAGAGACGAGATTGCTTCGGGCTGGGATCCCGTTGCCGCGAAGCAATGCAACGGGAAGCCCCCTCGCAATGACAGAAGGGGTAGACCGCGGGAATGACAAATCCGGCTTTTGCCTGATTTATAATGAGAAATAACCCGTATATATGTTAAACTTATGCCCATGCAAAGAAAAATAATCCTTCTTCCCGAAAGCCTTTGGACCAAGATAGCGGCCGGAGAGGTCGTCGAGAGGCCCGCCTCCGTCGTGAAGGAGTTAATCGAAAATTCCATAGACGCCGGGGCAAACGAGATAAGCGTAAGCGTCGAGAACGGCGGGATGAGCCTCATAAAGGTTGTTGACAACGGATGCGGCGTGTCGAGGGACGACAGCGGATTTATTTTTTGCCGCCACGCGACAAGCAAGATTATTGACGAAAAAGACCTCTTGAACATCTCTACCTTGGGTTTTAGAGGCGAGGCGCTTCCGAGCGTCGCGTCCGTAAGTAAAGTAATATTACGGACAAAACAAAAGGGCTCTATCATCGGGACGAGGATAATCGCCGAGGGGATAAAAAAGCCCGTGATACAAGACGACGGGTGTCCCGAAGGAACCTCGATAGAGGTAAAAGACCTGTTCTTCAACACACCGGCTCGGCTTAAATTCATGAGGACCGTTGCTACCGAGTTCGGAAAAATCGCCGATATCGTAAAAGCGGTTGCCCTTGCATATCCGGCTATAAGGTTTCGCCTTTCGCATAACGGCAACGTCTCGCTCGACACGATAAAGGGAAGCCTTGTCGAGAGGATAACCGATATCTTCGGCCCGGACATTTCCAAGACTCTTATCGAGATTTGCCTTTCCGCTCCCGGCGGCATTACTATTGACGGGTTTATCGCAAAGCCTGAAGTCAATTATCCGACTTCAAAGCAGGTTTTCTCTTTCGTGAACCGTCGCGCGGTAAGCGACAGAGGCATCTTGAGGGCGATTATCGCGGGATATTCAGGCACAGTGGCGCAGGCGCGATATCCTTTCTCGGTCATAAACGTAGGAGCGCCTTTTGATAGCGTTGACGTCAACGTGCACCCGGCGAAGAGCGAGGTGAGGTTCAAAAAACCCTTCATGGTGTATGACGTTGTAAAGGCCTCCGTGTTCGAGGCCCTTTCAAAGGCAGGAAAGACGTCCGTAAAAATGACAGGAGTATCGCCGGTGAATTATGCCCCGTCATTTCGCCAAGATTCTTTTGAGGCAAGGGAATCAGTAACGCCTTTCGCGGCCAACGCCGAAGAAAATAGAAACTCAATCCCGCAAGCCTTTCAATCCGCTACCCTTTGGCAAAGGGGAGCTAAAGAGGGCATTGAGGACGATTTTGAAATCATAGGACAGCTCTGGGGTGAGTTCCTCGTTATAGAGAAGGAAGACGAGTTCTGGGTAATAGACCAGCACGGCGCGGCCGAGCGCGCACGGTTTGAAAGATTAAAGACCCATTATTATAATGAAACCGGCATAGGTTCCCAGTATCTTCTCTTGCCCGAGCGGATTGAGACGAATTCCGAAGAAAAGGAGACGCTCCTTCGCGTTTTGCCTCATCTGAAGAGGCTCGGTTTCGAGCTGGAGGAATTCGGGCCTTCGATCTCCAAGGGCGGGGAGACGTTTCTTTTAAAGGCCGTGCCGGATATTTTATCCGGCAGGGACAACGCGAGGCTCGTCATGGAACTCGTTGAAGAATTGATACTGCTTGAAGGAAGCGAAAGGGTAAACGAAAAGATAGAGTCTGTGCTCATGAGGATCGCCTGCCACGGCGTCATACGCGGGCAGAGGGCTCTTTCGGAGGCTGAGGCGAGGGCGCTCGTAAGGGATATCGCGAACGTTGATTTTTCGTCCTATTGCCCGCACGGAAGGCCGGTCGTGAAAAAATTCACGAGGGCCGAGATAGATGCGATATTCGGCAGGAGATAGAGCCGTGATTTTGAGAAGGGATTTTGTAAAGGAACCGGCTTGAGCAACGTGGCGCGTAGGAAGCAGGGGCGGATAAAGGTAGTTTCGATAGTAGGGCCGACCGCGGCCGGGAAGTCCATGATTGCCATGGAACTCGCGAGGAGGCTCGGGGGAGAGATAATATCCGCCGACTCCATGCAGGTCTATCGCCACATGGATATAGGCACTGCCAAGCCTTCGCTAAAAGACAGATCCGAAATCCCGCACCATTTGATAGACGTTGCCAACCCGGACGAGGACTATAACGCGGCGCGTTTCAGGCAAGACGCCTTAAAGGCAACGGAACTCATAGCGGGCAGGGGAAAAAGGATAATCCTTGCCGGAGGCACGGGTCTTTACGTAAGGGCTTTTTTAAGCGGCATATTCGAGGGACCGGGCAAGGACTCTCTTTTGAGGGAGAGGCTCGAGAAGGAGGCCGCTGTTCACGGAAAAAGTTATCTCTACGACAGGCTTTCGGAGGTTGACCCCGTCTCGGCCAAAAGGATACATCCGAATCATATCTCGCGAATAACGCGGGCGCTGGAGGTATATTATTCCACCGGGCGTCCCATATCGGAATTCCAGAGCGAGCACGGCTTTGCGGAGGATCGTTTTGAGGCCTTGAAGTTCGGCGTCATTAAAACGCGGAATGAGCTTTATGACGCCATAGAGCAGAGGGTTCAGGCGATGATGAGGGACGGGCTTTTAAAGGAAACAGAGACGCTTCTGTCCCTTGGCTACGGCCCGGGATTGAAGAGCATGCGGTCTTTGGGATATAAAGAAATGACGGGACACATCGAGGGAAGATTGACGCTCGATGAGGCTATTTCGGAGTTGAAGAAAAACACCCGCAATTACGCGAAGAGGCAGATTACGTGGTTCAAGAAGGATAAAGACGTTAAGTGGTTTTTTCCGGAAGATTTGCCGGCTATAACAGAGACGGTAAAGGAGTTTTTTACGCGATGACGAACAAAAGGGCGTTAACGGAGGTTTTAATTCTTATCGCGGCGTATCTTATGCTGGCGGCCCCGGCGGCGTGGGGCAAGACCCTTGTCGTGACTGCCGAGGGCAAGGCCGGGAGGACCGACGACGGAAGCGGAGTCAAGGAAAAGGCCGTGGCAACGGCTCTTACCGAATCAATCGTCAAGGCCGTGGGTTCTTTCATGAAACAAGAAGAAATCGAGACCTTTGAGGCGCTTTTTGAAGAGAAGCTGTATCCGGAGTCTTTGAGATACGTCCTCACTTACAGGATTATCTCCGAGGAGTGGAAGATCGAGCCCGCGGCACTGGATATCAAGCCGGACGGCTTTGATTCCGACGAGATTGACGAAACCGGCGATGAGGGCGGCGGAACCGATTTCACCGAGGTTTATTACGTGGTCGTTGAGGCGAGCGTTGACATGGACGAGCTTCAAAAGGACGTTTTTAATTTCACGGCGGGCGCCGGGGCCGGCGAGACGCCGGTGCGCGTCGTTTTACTCGGGGCAAGCGGGTATAAGGGTTTCGACGCGGTGAAGGAGGAAATCCTGAAGACTGAGGGAGTCAAGGGCGTTGCGTACGATTCGTTTTCCAAGGGAAGGATTACGCTCGACGTTACGCTTTTAGGCGGCGTGGACGCGTTCGTTGAAAAGATGAGAGTGAGGCTCGGCAAGGGTTTTTTGGTTTTCAGGTTTGACGGCAAGAACGAGGTCGTAATAAAGGAGGCAGGTTCGTGAGGATTCTTTTGCTTTTCATGGTTTGCGTCGCGGTTGTTTCATGCACGACGCCGGTGCGCCATTCGCTCAGCGAGGATTTTTCGTCCGCAAGGCCCGGGAGCGTGGCAATCGTGCCGGTCATAGGCGAGGCGAAAGACCCGGTTGTCGGGGATTTCATAAGACGCCTTGTGGCGGAAAAACTTAAGGCCAAGGGTTACGGTGTTTTGCCTTTAGACGAGGTTGACGCTTCGCTCTCCAAGCTCTTTGCCCGGGAAGACGCGGAGGAAAACTTCCCGGATAATATAGGCAGGCTGGGCGCGGATTCGGTATTTCTTGTTAACGTCACCGAGTGGGACGAATCCCTTCTTACCCCGTACGCCTCTCTTGACGTCAGCATGGAATTCACGCTTTACGGAAAAGACGGCAAAACGTTATGGACGGCGAGTTATTCGACAGGCGAATCCGATTTTAGCGCGGATAAGGAGGCGCTTTCTTTAGGCGTCATAAAGACCTATGAGCCGAGGCTGGAGAGGATGGCGGCCCGGATGCTCCACACCCTGCCCGTTATCGAGGCGGAGAGAAAGCCCGAAGAGACGAAAAAGTTTTTCGATTGGCTTTAGCCGCGCGCCCGGCGCCGCTTTTCGCTCTAAACATGCACTGTTTAGGCAATGATGTTTGACGCCGGTGCGCGTATTGTTGGTGCGTTAATATTGAAAGTGGCGCCGGGCGCGGCGATTTTCTCGCGCAGGGGTTAAAGAATGTCTGTATCCGCCAACATAAACATACCCATAGGCATAACGGTCTTCAGGATTCTCCTCGTGCCGGCGCTTGCAATTTTCCTTTCGTTCGGCATGCTGATTGAGGCCCTGACAATCTTCATTGCCGCGGGAATAAGCGACGCCCTGGACGGGTTTATCGCCAAGAGGTTCGGCCAGACGACCGAGCTTGGAAGGATACTCGACCCTGTCGCGGATAAACTCTTGCTCGTTACGTCCTTTGTAATGCTTACGGTAAAGGGGTGGATGCCGCTTTATCTTTGCGTCCTCGTTGTCGCGAGGGATGTCTTGATAATAGCGGTATTTCTGGCCTTCAGGAAATCCGAAAGAAAACTCGAACTCCCGCCGTCAATCGCGAGCAAGATTAATACGGTTTTGCAGGTGATTACCGTTATTCTCGCCATGTACTTCGCGCGGCCCGCGCTTCAGGGCGCCCCTGACGTCTCTTTCATGCCGTGGGTTTTCGCTCTGACGGCGTTTTTTACGGTCTTTAGCGGGCTGGATTATATCGTGAAGACGGCGAGAGTCCGCCTCAGGCGGAGCGCTCCGGAATAGACGCTCATATCGCTTCCCGAAGATGGCGTATCTCGCTCAGGTTGAAGACAGGCCCTTCCTGGCACGCGTAAACGCTCTGTATCTGGCAGTGCCCGCATTTGCCCACCCCGCACTTCATGCGTCTTTCGAGAGAGAGGAATATGTCCTCGCCTTCGAGTTTTTTGTTGCCGAGGCTCAAGATGACGTATTTATACATGACCGGCGGGCCGATTAAGACCGCAATCGAATTTTTTTCGTCCACACTCACCTCTCCCATGAGCGTCGTCACCACCCCGACGTTTCCTTTCCATTCAGGGTGAGGTTTGTCTATCGTAATCTTTATGTCGAGGCCTTTTTTGGTCCAGTCCTCGAACTCGTCTTTGAAGAGTATTTCATGCGGGGTTTTTACCCCGTAGAGTAGCGTAAGGCGTCCGAAGGAATCCCTTTTCGCGAGGACGCTCTTTATCAAAGACCTCATCGGCACTAAGCCTATGCCGCCGGCTATGAAGAGCATGTCCTTCCGGCGCATCTTATCAACCGGAAAGCCCCTTCCGAAAGGCCCCCTTACCCATACCGTGTCTCCGGGGACGAGACGATGGAGCGCGTTCGTAACGTTTCCGACCGCCCTCACGCAAAGCTCGACCAAGGCGCCGCCTGAGGGCGGCGAAGATATGGATATCGGAGCCTCGCCAAAACCCGGAATCCCGAGCATGAGGAACTGCCCGGGCGAGTGGTCCATTGGAGATGGAAGCTCTATGGAAAAGAACTTCTCCTTTTCCGTGACCTGCCTGGCCTCTCTAACTATGCTCGGTTTCGGCAGATACGGCGAGGCCGGCTCTTTCTTCGGAGATTTCATTGGTTACGTCCGTTATGTTTATTTTTACGAGGCACGTCCTCGAACACCTGCCGCACCCGACGCAGAAAAGCCCCTTGAAGCGGTCCGCGAGATAGCGGAACTTCCTGTTGAAGCGGTGCCGTAATCTTTCGGCGCGGGTCTTCCTGAAGTTATGCCCGCCGGAGATCTTGGCGAAGTCTTCGAGCGTGCACCCGTCCCAGACCCGGAAACGGGCGCCTTTTTTCATATCCGGAGAGATGTCGTCTTTGACGTCGAAGCAGTAGCAGGTAGGGCATACGTGGTTGCAGCTTCCGCATCCGTAGCAGATATTGCCTATCCGTTCCCATACAGGGCTTGCGTCGGCCCCCGAGTATATGAGGGGGAGGGCGGAAGGCTCGGCGTTTATCTTTCTCGCGAATTTTTTATCTTTTTTTGTTTTAAAAGAAACGAGTTCTTTCAGTTGCGCCTCTTTGGCGGGGGAAGGGTTCGTGTATTTTTCGAGAACGCGCCGTCCTTGCTTGGAGCCTGTCCTCGCGAGGTATCCCTTTTTGACTTCGTGGAGGAAGACGTCGAACCCGCCTTGAACGGTCATGGTGCCTATGCTTTTGCAGAAGCAGTATTCGTCGGGCAGGCACTCGGTTCCGATTAAGAGGGTGTTTTCGCGCCTCGCGAGGTAGTTCGGGTCTTTGGTCGAGGATGAAAAGACCGCGTCCATGAGGCGTATCGCGTGGATGTCGCAGGAATGGAGCCCGATAACGGCCTGTCTTTTGCTTTGAATTACGGGGAAGACCTCTTTTTTTTCGATGTCGAAGTTGAGAAGGGTTTCTTTCGGCGGAAAAAAGAATTCCTTTGCCGAAAGGTGCGTCGGGGTCATGCCGGGCACGAGTTCGTCAAAGGAGCTAATCTCTGCGTAGGCAGGATGTCCGTGTTTTTTCACCGGCCCGTAGAGGGTCATTTCGCTCATCAGCCCCTCGACGAGATTTCGGAAGTCTTTTTTGGAGATAAATAACATGGCGTTTCCTTTTTGCCGCAGTCAAACTATATCAGAAAGTTTTCAAGGTGTCCATCGGCCGGCGGCTTGTAAGGACAGTTACGCTGTGGGATAATAAAGAGTCTCATGTGATTTGTAGCTCGGGGCTTTAGCCCTGATACACATCAGCCCTTCCGCCTCAGGCGGAGGGCTGAGTTACGAAAGATAAAAGTCAGGGAGGTTTTGTCTGAGAGGCGCCGGTTCGGGAAAAGACATATTGTCGAGAGAGAAGGGGGCTTTTTTAAAAGACCCGGGCGGAAGGTTTAAGATATGCCTCGTGTATCCCAACACATACGCCGTCGGCATGAGCAACCTTGGTTTTCAGACGCTTTACGGCTTGTTAAACGGCGAAAAGACCTGCCTTTGCGAGAGGGCTTTTTTGCCGGCTACAAACGAAGTCCAAAGGCTCGGCTCAAGCCGGAAAAAACTTTCTTCTCTTGAAAGTCAAAGGCCTCTCGACGCCTTTGACGCGGTCGTTTTTTCAATATCATTCGAGGAGGATTACTTAAACGTCGTAACAATGCTCGACCTCGCGGGGATTCCCCTTCTGCCGGAGGAGAGGCGCGGCTGGCCGCTTGTTTTGGCGGGAGGGTGCGCCGTTACGCTTAATCCCGAGCCGCTGTCTTCGATTGTGGACGTGTTTTTCATAGGAGAGGCGGAGGCTAAGACACACGGTCTTGTAGAGATTCTTTCAAAAGAACTCGACAGGGAAAATATCTTGCGGGAATTGGCCTCGATTGAGGGTTTTTACGTTCCGGGTGCTTATTCTTTTGCCTTCGACGGCCCGATTATTCGTTCCATCGAATCAAAAAAAGGTTTTCCCTTTCCGATAAAAAGAGCGCGGCTTAAAGATATTGACGAAGCGTCCTTGCCCGAGACAATTGTTTTTACTCCTGATACGGAATTTTCCGACACGCATTTAATCGAGGTCGAGCGCGGGTGCGGCAGGGGATGCAGGTTTTGCGTTGCCGGGTTCATGTATCTTCCTCCGAGATTCCGGAGCGTAGCCGGCATAAAGGAGAGCCTTGAGAAAAGCCCGGCAAAGAAGGCGGGTTTTGTCGGGGCGGCGGTTTCCGAGCATAAAGGGCTTAAAGAGCTCCTTCGTTTCGCCGTTGAAAAGGGCATGAAGGCGACTCTTTCGTCTCTCCGCGCCGACATGATAGACCCGGAACTTTTGGGGCTTCTCAAGAATTCCGGCTACTCGACCGTAACCTTCGCGCCTGAGGCCGGGAGCGAGAGATTGAGAAGAGTCATCAATAAGGACATAACGGACCAAAGGATAATAGAGACCGCGAAACTCATAAAGGAACAAGGCATAAAGAAGATAAAACTTTATTTCATGCTCGGCCTTCCGACCGAGACGGACGAAGACGCCATCGGCATAGCGAGGCTCGCCATAGAGGTAAAAAGGGCGCTCCACGGAGGCAGGGTCTCCATAAGCGTTACGCCTTTTGTGCCTAAGCCCGTGACGCCTTTTCAGTGGATGGCATTGGAGCGCGGGGAAACCATCGAGAGAAGATACTCGATTGTAAAGGACGAACTTAGAAAAGAGGGAGGCATAGAGATAAACACTTTTTCTCCGAAAGAAACGCTTTTGCAGGCCTATCTTTCGAGAGGAGACAAAAGGGCCGGGGAGTTCGTAATATTAGGCGCGAGAGAGGGTTGGAAAAAGGCGTTAAAGAAGTTTTCGGTTGAGATAGAGGAAAGCGTTTACAGGGATAGGTTGGAAGGCGAAATATTGCCGTGGGACGTCATAGACCACGGAATCAAAAAAGAATACCTTTGGAAAGAATATCAAAAGGGGCTTGAAGGCAGGCTCACCCCTCCGTGCGACGTGGGGAGGTGCGTTAGGTGCGGGGTGTGTTAGGGAAGGCGTTTGTAGCGTAAGTTCGCAGATTGCGTAGGGTGGGCTCAGCCCACCATCATATATCAGGGAATGATTTTTGAACGATGAAGAAAACTTCAAAAAAAGAACCCCCCCCTTGCCCGTTCGTAGTTCTGTTTAACAAGCCCTTCCATGTCCTCTGCCAGTTTATTGATAAGGAGGGCAGGGGCACTCTCTCGGATTATATCCCTGTTAAGGACGTGTATGCCGCCGGCCGGCTCGATTATGACAGCGAAGGGCTCGTTATTTTAACCA